>UMIA01054237.1_pt1 | contig 118972 bp, 80 predicted proteins | sample 1965701 | NCBI WGS metagenome assembly UMIA01 (sample SAMEA4836113, study PRJEB28245) | human gut metagenome | biome: gut microbiome; material: fecal sample | place: Denmark | collected 2008 | reverse complement strand
TTCTTTGATAGTGTATCTACTAGCATCGCGGATACGCTTACAAAATGCACAAAATAAATACTTTTACTTTGCTAAAATGTACAAAGCGAGTACTTGTACTTTGCTAAAATGCATAGTATTTTCGGTTCTGTGGACTTGCTGTCGGGGAAAGAAAAGCCCGAAGTCCCAATTCTATGGGGCTTCGGGCTGGTTGGTGAGGTGTTGAGGTGTTGGCGAGTCGCCTCTAAGGGGGTGCACTTGTCTCAAGTGCACCAACGTATTATATGGTGTTGAGATGTTGAGGTGGTAAGATGGTGTTACAGGAAGGCGATAGTCAGACCAGCCATCACGATGCTCACCATAGACATGAGCTTGATGAGGATGTTCAGCGAAGGTCCTGAGGTGTCCTTGAACGGGTCGCCCACGGTGTCGCCCACTATAGTCGCTTTGTGGTTTTCGCTGCCCTTGCCTTCGAAGTGGCCTTCCTCAATCATCTTCTTCGCGTTGTCCCATGCTCCGCCCGAGTTGGACATGAACACGGCGAGGGTGAAGCCTGCTGCCAAGCCGCCTGTGAGCAGACCGAGCACACCAGCCACGCCGAGCACCAAGCCTACGACGATAGGTATGATGATGGCAAGCAGCGACGGGATGAGCATCTCGCGCTGTGCGCTGCGTGTGCTTATCTCCACGCAACGGCCGTAGTCGGGTGTCGCTTTGCCTTCGAGTATGCCCTTTATCTCGCGGAACTGACGGCGCACTTCCTGCACCATCGACTCAGCAGCACGTCCTACTGCGTCCATCGTTAGTCCGCAGAACAGGAAGGCAGCCATGGCTCCGAGGAATGCTCCTACGAGCACCTTCGGATTGATGAGGTTCACCTGGAAGAACTCGATGAAGTCGATAGTTGTGGCGTTGGTCGGGTCGAAGAGGTTGCCGGCTGCGTCAAAGTATTGCTTGCCGTTCTCCACGGCGCGTACCATGGCTATTTTTATCTCCTCAATGTAAGAGGCGAGGAGGGCTAAAGCCGTGAGCGCAGCCGAGCCGATAGCGAAGCCCTTGCCCGTAGCTGCGGTGGTGTTGCCTAAGGCGTCGAGCGCATCTGTGCGTTCGCGTATCTCCTTGCCCAGTCCGCTCATCTCTGCATTGCCGCCGGCGTTGTCGGCGATTGGTCCATAGGCATCGGTGGCGAGAGTGATGCCGAGCGTCGAGAGCATACCTACTGCAGCGATGCCGATGCCGTAAAGACCGGTGCTGATCGACTTCGCTGAGAGCGACATATCGAAGCCGTTGGCGCAGAGGTAGCTGAGCATGATGGCTACGGAGATGGTCACGACGGGTATCATCGTCGATATCATGCCCGTTCCGATGCCTTTTATGATAACCGTTGCAGGACCAGTCTGCGAAGCCTCCGCAATCTTCTGCGTCGGTGCGTAGCTGTGCGATGTGTAGTATTCGGTGGCTTGACCGATGACCACGCCTGCCACTAAGCCGCTGATAACGGAGAACGAGAGTCCGAGCCAGTTCTCGATGCCGAGCATATATAATATAATAAAGGTGGCAACGGCGATGAGTGCTGCGCTGACGTTGGTGCCGATGCCGAGCGAGTGGAGCAGTTCCTTCATCGTTGCGCCCTCCTTGGTGCGCACGAGGAAGATGCCGATGAGCGAGAGGAAGATGCCGATAGCCGCAATCACCATTGGTGCGATGACGGCGCGCAGCTGCATGTCTGCGTTCATGGCGAACGCCGTTGCGCCGAGGGCAGCCGTTGAGAGTATCGAGCCGCAGTAGCTCTCGTATAGGTCGGCACCCATGCCAGCCACATCGCCCACGTTGTCGCCCACGTTGTCGGCGATGGTGGCAGGGTTGCGTGGGTCGTCCTCGGGTATGTTCGCCTCCACCTTGCCCACGAGGTCGGCTCCCACGTCGGCAGCCTTTGTGTATATGCCACCGCCTACGCGAGCGAAGAGCGCCTGCGTCGAAGCACCCATGCCGAAGGTGAGCATAGTGGTGGTGATGGTGACGAGGGCTGTAGCCTCTCCGTCGTAGAAGGCGTTGAGAGCGACGAACCAGATGGCGATGTCGAGCAGTCCGAGACCCACGACGACGAGTCCCATCACCGCACCGCTACGGAAGGCTATCTTCAAGCCCTTGTCGAGTCCGGTGCGTGCGCCGTTGGCAGTGCGTGCGGAAGCGTAGGTGGCGGTCTTCATGCCGAAGAAGCCTGCCAAGCCGGAGAACAGACCGCCGGTGAGGAAAGCGAACGGCACCCACGGGTTCTGCACCTTCAGCACGTAAGCCATGAACGAGAAGACGATGGCGAGCACTACGAACACCATTGTCACAACCTTATATTGCTGCTTGAGGTAAGCCATTGCGCCTTTGCGTACATGCTCGGCAATCTCTTTCATTCGGTCTGTTCCTTCGTCCTCCTTCATCATCGAACGGAAGAAGAACCATGCCATTCCCAATGCTACAACACTGGCTATCGGGATCAGCCAAAATACTGAGGGGATGTTGTTCATAACGTTTTATTTATTAGGTTGATAATAGATATTAGTGGTTGGTCGTTGCATAACGATTGCGCATCGTTGCTTTACGGTTGTTATTTCTGTAAAAGATTTTGCAAATATATGAAATAAAACAACACGAATGGGAGAAATGCAGAGTTTTTTGTTAAAAATATTCTGCTATGTATATAAAAATAAAAGGAGGGTGAGTCAAAACTATAATATTGGGGAAATTGAAAAGTAAACGATTCAAATCGTAGGAGGCTACGGCATTCCTGCCGTAGCCATTAACAACAGAAATACAAATCATTACAACTATTTGCAATGGCTACGGCAGGAACTGAAAGTCAGCGGCGCGTAGCGGAAAGCTAATGCGTAGCCTCCTACGATGCTTAGCCCTAAGAGCTGTGCTGATTTGCTATAGTCTTAGAGAATGAATTTGTAGACATGTGTCTGCTTGCCTGTTTCTATGCGCAGCACGTACACGCCGGGCTTGAGTGTTGAGGTGTTGAGACGGTGAGATGGTGAGGTGGTGATCAGCTCGCCGCTCACGTTGTAGAGGCTTGCGCTCTTGATGCCTTCGCCGGTGACAACAATCTGCGAGCCCTCGCGACTCACGCTTACGGTAGAAGCCGCAGCCGACTCAATGCTGGTTGGTATGTCGTTGGTGAGTGTGAGCAGGTCGCCCTCGCGCTTGATGTATGTTGCTGGTGCGTCGGCTACCTTCAGCTCCATGTCTTCGCCGTTCTTTACGCCCATCATCATCACCTTATATATATGTCCGTCCTCGAACTTCACGCTGCTCTTGCGCAGCCAGTTGCTGTAGAGCGGAATATCGAAGGCAGAAGACACTGTAACGTCGTCGTCGATACCGTTGACAGCCATCGTCTCACCGCTCTCCACGTCCTCGCACATCATCTTCACGTGACCCTCGTACGAGAGTTTCTCGTTAGTGCGCAGCAGCACGCCAATCTTGAAGAGCGACATCTGCGACATATCGATGCTGCCCGATGTTACCTTTTCGTTAGAGTTGTCGCTGAAGAACACCTCCACCTTTGCCATGAGCGGCTTCTCCTCAGCCTTCACTACTTCGATGTAAGCTGCATCCTTGTCGTGTATGTTGTTGATAGGGTAGAAGTCGGTCTCCTCCTGGTCGCGTGTCGCCTCGAGCTTCACCTCGTAGCGTGCAGGGGCGAGGTCGGTGGGTATCGAGAGTTTAACGGGTATCTCCATCTCGGTGAAGCCCTCAATCTCCGTCAGCTGGTCGACACGTGTGTTGAGCACCACCTGCTTAGCCTCGTCGAGCAGCTGCACGCGCAGATAGCAGTCGCGTGGCACGCCGTTGAGGTTCTTCAGGTTGAAGTAGGCGTAAACGCTTTCGCCCTGCTCCGCGTTAGCAGAGAGGCGTGGCTGGTTCATAAGCTGGAAGACGACATCCTCCGCAGAGCACATCTCGGAGATGCGTCCCTTGCCGTCGGTGAGCTCCACTTCGATTGTCGGAGCCTTCTTCATGCGCAGGAAGTCGCCCCATGTTCCGTCTTCGCCCATAGCTGCGCATACGGGCACGAGGCGGTAGTAGCCGTCTGCAATTCCGTCGAAGCTAACCTTTGTAGAGAGTGTGTGCACCATGAGGTTGTCGGTGCCCATGCTGCCACCGTAGTCGCCGAAGATGCGCTGCGTAAATCCGCCCGTGGCGTGGTCGTCCGAGTAAGCCACGCTCTTGAAGTTGCCCTCAGCGTCGTATATAGCCACGCCCACGTCGCCCTTGAACGCCTTGCCCTTGTTCACGAACGAGGTCATCTCTATGGTCTGCTCCTTGTTTGCGTCGAACGCCTTGTCTGCGGCATCCTTCATCGTGAACGTGCCGCCCTCGTTGAACATCAGCTGCGGCATATTCTCCATCAGTCCGGGGTCTATTGCCGGATACTTGCCGTTGTTCGGGTGGGCGAGTATGGCGGTGATGGCGCGGTTGAACGCGAGCGGCTTGTTGCCGAACTCGTCGCCCGTCTCCTGCAGGCTGAGGTTGGTGAGCGAGAAGTAGGCGTCGCCTCCACCGTCCCATCCGAAGTTCATGTGGAAGAGTCCGTTCTCGTCGAAGCCGTCGGTAACCCAGGCGTGGCCCGAGCTTGAGCCGGCAGGGCGGCCCTCCAGGTAGACGGGGCAGCCGTTGAGAAGTTCCTCGCGTAGTATCTCGGAGAAGCGTGTTGCGCCCTCCATGGCCTTCGTCACGTAAGCAGCCGTATAGTCGAAGTGCTTCTGCAGTGCGTTGTATGCGTTCACGCCCTGTGTGCCGCTGAGTGCCGGAGTGTACTGCATGAACGATGCCACGCCGAAGTCTCTCATGAGCAGAGCTACAGCTGCTCGCTGCTCCTTCGTAGCCTGCACCGGATAGCGGTAGTCGTCGAGCATGTTGTCCCAATCGTAGTGCGACTGAGAGAAGTCGACGTACACGTCGTCGTCATAGGCAGCCACCTTGTAGCCGTTTTCGCCCTTGCCTTGTGCAGGCCAGCGGTGGTAGTACATTATCTGCGCCATAGCCGTAGCCACGCAGCCCGTGTAGGGATAGCCGCACAGCTCGTTGTATGGCTCGGACTGTCCCCACTTGCTCTTGAGCAGCGGTGTGACGGTCTTGGTGAATAGTCCGGTGCGTGCAGGAGCGTGTGTCGCAACTTTTCCCTCCTTCAGTGCCTGGTAGCCCTGCTTGTAGCCTTCGAGCAACAACCTAACGCAGGGGTTAGCGTTGAGCGTGTCGAGGGTGTGCTCTTTGCTGTATGCCAACACTTCGCCCATCTCGTCGTCGCCTGCAACGAGCACGAAGCCGCGACCGTCGGCAGCGTTGAAGAGATGGTAGGGTGAGGGGGTGAGATGTTGAGATGTTGAGGTGTTAGCTGGGGCTTTCAGAGCGTTGTCGTGTGGGAGTGTGATGTACTTTTTTGCGATCTGCGCCGCCTTCTGCGGATTGATGTTCTTACCTTGCGCAGTTTGCGTGAGGGCAGCAAACAGGCATACGATTACCGATAATACGGTGCTGATTTGTTTCGGATTATGTTTCCTTTTCATTAGTAATGTTATTGTTGTTGTATGAGGTTGCAAAGTTACTGACTCTTTTTCAAACGGATATGCGTTTGAGCAGTAATAATTGTTAAACACCATATACGGATACGTTTTTTTGTGTATCTTTGCAATAAGATAGGCTGCACCTCAGCATAACACTCAAGCAAGCTTGATGTTCTGCCTTCGGTTTGCACTATCTTTGCAACGTGTATCTTTGTTGATACGTACATACAAAAATTATATACTATGCTATATTTGTTACAGTTTGCATGTCTGATATTAATGCTTATCAGCGCATTCTTCCTTGCCGTCACGCGTATTCACGTAAGATGGACAAATCGGCGGTACGAGTATTCGCGCTGGATGATATCCTCGGCGTTGCTTTTGATGGCAGCACACTTCTTCCTGCAGATGCACTATGGCTTCCGCGCCACGAGCACATACTTAGGTGCTGTTGTCAACATAATGGTTTATCAGCCTTGCTTCACGCTTTTCGCGATGGCTATCTACAACGTTGAGGCTACCCACACCAAGCGCCGTAAGATGAACCTTATCTGCGCCGCCGTATACGCCGCCATGCTTGCCGCCTTCGCTGTGGGCTACAGCTTTAGCGGTTCCCTGAACATTGGCGCATGGCTTTACGTGATGCTTGCTCTCTTTTTGGGCAATATTCTCTACTGCATATACATGATAATAATAGAGATGAACAAGCGGAAGAAGCTCCTTGAGACGATGACAGCCACCGACATGCGCCCTTTCACGCGATATGCTTATGCATGCCTTACGCTGCTCTTTATCACAGCCACCATCATCCCGTTTGCCATCCTTTCCACTAAGTCGCTATATAATAGGTCCCTTCGGACTCGTAGCCACGCTCTTCTTCATTGTCAATTTTGTGGCGCTCGGCTTCAATTATGTCCCAACTGAAGAACTGTTGGATAAGGAAAGAGGCAACAATCTGACCGCCGATGCTGTCAACGCTGAAAGCGAGGAAGAGTCTGTCAAGTGTGACGTGCAGCAGTCTGCGCCTGAGATCGGCAGTGAGCAAACCTCCAAACAGCTACCTACCTCACGAATTGCCTTCATCCGGTCTGCCCTCGACCATTGGTGTGCCGACTTAGGCTATAAGGACTGCACAGTCAATATGCTGACATTGTCAAATTTGCTCGAAATAAACAAAACCGAGCTGTCGCAATACTTCAGCCAGTGTCAGAACACAACGTTCCGAATCTGGCTTAGCGAGATACGCTTCAATGCTGCCAAAAAGATGATGATGGAAAATCCTGACTTCAGCAACGACATCATCTCCTCCGAATGTGGCTTCTCCTCACGCTCCTATCTCTACAGAGTGTTTAAGGAGAAAGAGGGATGCACGCCTATCGCCTGGCGAGACAAGCAAGCATGATAGCCCGTTAAGATACACACTGTTAAGGTGTCTACTTCATACGAAGTGGACACCTTTTTTGTTGGAAGTAGACACAGCGACGCAGCAATCAGACACTTAATTTTATCGAAAAAGTCTAATTTTGTAATGTGAAACGAAATCACATAATATAAATTAATCAATAACTCTAAAACATCATTAAAATGAAAAGAAGAAGACTTCAGCAACCTCCTCCTTATCTGGACAGGCGGTTTGCAGGCAATTCTGTTTCTACGCGGCGTTCCATGCGAACGTCTGCAGGAAGATTCATGCAGTTCTTCCTTTGTGTCGTGATGCTGATGGCGTTTTCAGTGCAGAAGGCGTCGGCAGACGATTGGAACAATGCTTGGATTAAGCAACGGTTCAATCCGGTTAATGCTACTCTTGAACTTGATATCCGCGTATATCAAGATTGGGGTGCCAGCGGTGATGGTCATTGCGGATTCTGCCGCGAAGATGGTTATCTCACTGTGAATGTAGCAGGTAAGGAAATCAAACTTAGAGGACCCGAAGATGAATGGACGAGTCTTGATGTCGGTGGCGACCAAGTTACCGGAATCGATTACAAGTATGTTCAATGGCTGGGCAAATCGACAGATCCGACCAATGGTAAGAAAGCATATTATTTAAGACTTATCATTCCTTTGAAGCAAGTCAATTCGAGCGAGAGCGTTACATACACTGGTAAATGGTGGCGTAGAGGACGCAGCGATAATAATGTTACCCATACGGTTAACATAAAAACAGATTATGGTTGTACGAAAACCGTGATAACCGGTGGCAGATATTACGTGTTGAACAGTACTCCTGGATATATCATCTTTTTTAAGAAAGACGGAAAGGCTTCCGACTATTCCATTGATAGCTACGGTTCTTTCGTCTTATGTAACTCGGCGGGAGAGGAAATAAGCGGAATAGGTTCGGTCAGTGCAAGCAATACAAGCGGTTCGTTCTTCGTTCCGACTGACAAGATGAGCCTTGACAACTTCTCCGACTATAAGGTGAAGCAGAAGTATACGCCAAGCTATAACAAACAGGTGACATACTCTACGCTCAGTGACAGCCACACGCGCCCTGCCTATCCGCAGGTGAAGGAAATCAGCGCCGACTATAATCAGGTGACGCGCAAGGCGAAGGTGAACTGGAATCTCAGTGCGGCTCCGACGCAGAACTGCATTGAGGACAATATGGTGCTCACAATCAAGAGTACGGACAAGGCTACAAATGCTGTGGAGACAACCACACAGAATATCCAGTATATGGCTGGTAAGACAGCATACAGCTATGAGTTTGACGTACCTTTAGGCAAGAGCCTGAATTATGAATTCAGCATTAAGCGTTCGCATACAGGCAACTCTGACGTGTGGAACAACGCTTTCAGTAAGCATACTTCTCTATCGGCTTCTGCAAAGCACAGCAATGTTACAGCAGGTTCTGTACATGCCGTACTGGACGAGGAAGCCAAGACTGCCACTATCACTTGGCAGACAGAGGGCGACATCTGGAGTTCGGGCACCAAAGCGGTGATTACACGTATCAACGTAACAACCAACACTACCGACAACATCGAGCTGTCGAAGGAAGAATTCCTCAGCGGCAAGTATGTTGACGACATGATAATGATATGCAACGAATATCGTTACCGCCTTACGGTGAAGCCTACCGAGGCTTACGGCACTCTGCCTACGGTGGCTGCTCCGGAGTCAATCATGCCCACAAGCATAGGCAATCTTGTTGCGTTTACAGCCGGCAAGGGCTACTACTCAGACCGTGTTGAACTGGCGTGGAGCAGCAAGGGCAACTTTGAGCGCTTTGTAATCAACCGCAAGGAGCATGGCGCTCCTGATACAGACTATAAGCAGATAGCCGTTACCGAGGGCAACGAGGCTCAGAACGACTACTACTACAACGACGTTAATGCTATACCTGGCATCGTATACGATTATAGCATACGCGGACAGGTGATGTGTTCGGGCAAACTGATTGAGAGCGATGAGAAACTTACTGACGTTGGTTTCCGCACACCTACGGGCGACATCTACGGACGCGTGACGTTCGAGAGCGGACAGGCTGTGTCGGGCGCAAAGGTTAGCGCTGAGCCAACGGAAGGTTCGGGCGTTCCGGGCAAGTCGTACGTGTTCACCGGTGCGTCTAATCTTACCGTCGACAACGACCAGCTTCTGAATGACGCCACGCAAGCAGTTACGCTTCAGGCATGGGTGAGAGCAGCCAAGGAAGGCACCATCATCGAGAAGCCGGGCATGTACAAGTTGGCGTATAACGGCAAGAAGATTGAGTTCACAGCTGGCACTCAGACGCTGAAGACTCCGAAGAAGCTCAGCGAATACGTTTCTTCTGACCAGTTCGTGCATCTCTCAGCCGTGGCAAGCGCTACACACCTTATTATATATATAAACGGTCAGGCTGTGGCAGAAGCCGAGCGTACGGCTCAGATTACGGGCAATAACAATAAGGTGGTGATGGGCGAAGGCTTCGAAGGAGCCATAGACGAGGTGCGTCTGTGGAACAAGGCGCTCACCGCCGACACCATCGCAAGCGACTACAACCGCTACCTCGTAGGTAATGAGGACGGTCTGCAGGCTTACTACACCTTCGACTATTCGGTTGACGACGCCTTCTACGACATCTCGTACAAGGGCACTAAATACAACATGAACCATGGTGTGGCTACGAATGTTACGACCAGTTCGAAAGACATTCCTACTTCCGCACAGCTCGGCTACAGCAGCTACACAGCTAAAGACGGTTCTTATCAGATTCGTTCGCTGCCCTACACCGGCAACGGAACTACGTATATGATTGTGCCGACACTCGGCATACATCAGTTTGCGTCGGCAAAGGAGCTGCGCCTCATCAACTCGCAGGCACAGAGCCACACCGTGAACTTCACGGACAAGTCGTCGTTCAACATCTCGGGTAAGGTGATGTACAAGGGTGGCAACGTGCCCGTAGAGGGAGTGTCGTTCGCCGTGGACGGAGTCACCGTTATGGACGGCAAGAGCAACATCGTGAAGACCGACGCTCACGGACAGTTCACCATAAGCGTACCTGTAGGACAGCACGAGGTGAAGGCAGTGCTCGCCAACCATACGTTCGAGAACGGTGGCAAGCTGACCAACAGCGACGGCACCGACCGCAACTATCAGGACGACGACAACGGATTCGAAATCTTTGACGTTACAACCGTACGATACATCGGACGTGTTGCCGGCGGCACCAAGCAGGAAGCGTTCCCCGTGGGTCACTCGCTCTCGAAGAACAACCTCGCTGACGACGTACGCATCGAGCTTACATATCAGAACGATGCCTACCAAATGACCGCCACTAAGCACGAGGAAACCCTCAACCACTTCAAGGGTATATATGCCAAGAAGCAGTACGACAACCGCGTGGTGTACGAGGGCAACAAGATTACGATTTATCCTAATGCCGAGACGGGTGAGTTCTTTGCCGACCTCATTCCTGAGAAGTATAAGATTAATGTAGTGGTGCCCGGCCATGACAACATCCCGGGCAGTGGCGAAGACCTCAACCTGAGCAACGAGTTTGCAAAGCAGAGCGAGGTGAATGCTTATGTCGACTCTATCTCTACGCAGGGTAAGTTTGTCAATTGCAGCGACACCGTATATTACAACAAGAAGCAGCAGTTCATCAAGCGCTACACCCCGTCAATCATCGTGAAGGAGAAGGTGAAGGGTAAGCTTCAGGACTTCTTCGGAAAGGAAGAACTCGGCATCTCTACACTCGATCAGACAAAGACCATAAAGGTGAAGACCTACGATCCTGACAATGCTGCACAGCCTTACACACTCGGCGTGCCGGTGTATGAGCAGGGACAATACGTCACTTATCACATCACCACAGCGGAGGTGTACGAATATAAGGATAAGGACGGCAGACGTAAGGATGGAGTTAAGGAAGACATCGTGCCAACGCCTGAGGCTAAGCTGTCATTCAGTAGAGGCGACATTGCGTACGGAACGCAAGAAGACATCACTACCGACGAGAAGGGTGAGGCTGAATGGACATTCCAGGTGAACAATCCGGAAATGACCTCGGCCCTGCGCTCTGCCGCTATGGATATGACCTACAGCGAAAACAGCGAAAGCACATCTTCTACAACAATCAACTGGAAGGGTGGCTTTGATGGCAAGGGCAACACTAAGGCTATCGTAATTGGTGCAAAGACTTTAGGTTCGGACTTCGTTACGAACGGACCGGACAAGGTGCTCTTCGTGCTGCGCGACCCGCCGGGAAGCAACTCGTATGCTTATCTTGAGAAGGGCGTGACAGTTACTTCTACAAGTACGTATGAGGGAAATGTTACTAACGAGGGAGTATTGAACAACGAGGCAAAGGTTGGTGCCAAGGTCATCACCTTCACCGGTCTTGGTGCCGGAGTGGTGAACGAGAACGATGTGAAGAACGAATTTTCATTCGGCGCTTCTCACAGTGAGACAATCGGTGGTACTGACTCTGACACTAAGACGATGACCACTACCACACGCTTCGAGACAAGTAGCGACCCGCAGTATGTGGGAAGCGACGGCGACCTCTTCGTAGGCTATTCTACTAATATCGGCGTGGGCAAGACCGAAAACATCGCCGTTACTACACGTGAGATGTATCTCGCCAATCCTTCAGAATACGAACTGTTCGGCAGTGTTACTCCTGAAAGCAACGAGTATCTGCTTGTGAAGACTACTGGTCTGGGACTTTCGCAGAAGTATGGCACTATGTTCACCTATCCGCAGGTACACATTGAGCAGGTGCTGCTGCCTAAACTTGAGGATGTACGCAACAAGTTGCTGCATCAGCAGGCTGAAGGTGTAGACTTCCAGGCTATGGCTAACAACACCAAGAAGCCTGTTTACGTTTCTAAGCTTGCTGTAGACGATCCTAACTTCGGCAAGAGCAACAACGACAAGGTGTTTAAGGGTGCCAATGCCAACACCCCGACAGACGGACCGAGTTACAAGATTTACGCTCCTGCAGGACAGCCGTTGAAGGAGGATACTATCATGTTCCTCAATCAGTCGATTGACAACTGGAAGATGCAGCTTCGCAACAACGAGGAGCAGAAGGTGAAGGCAGAGCTCATGCAGAACCATTCGTTCCAGGGCGGTGCTTCATACGAATACTCTGAGGAGTATGAGGTTGGACGTTCGGAGACTCAACGCTTCTCTATCTTGATTGGCGCTCAGTTCACCAACAACTTCGGATGGACACTCAATGGCACTGGTATGGTGCTCACTGTAGATGAGAGCTTTACCACCGAACACGGCGGCGAGTTCTCAACCGAGGAGACGGCACGCCACTGTAAGGGTTATGTGCTTGCGGAGGAGGGCTCTGACTACCTCTCTGTAGACGTTTGCCGCGAGGCTGGATATAAGGATGGCGACCAGTACATCAAGTACAAGGATATGAAGAATGAGGAGGGACAGACTTTCTCTACGTTCATCTTCAAGACCCGTGGCGGTGCGACGTCTTGTCCTTACGAGGGCGAATACAAGACTAAGTATTACGAGCCGGGACAGCACGTGATAAATGAGGCAACGGTTCAGATGGAGGTGCCGGAGGTGACGGTGGAGAAGGACTTCGTAGAGAATGTTCCTTCGGGCAAGTCGGCTTTCTTCACGCTGTATCTGCGCAACAACTCGGAGTCGCAGGACGACAACTGGTATAACCTCGTAATCGACGACAGCAGCAATCCGAACGGAGCACAGCTGCTCATCGACGGTGCACCGATCGGCAACGGCAGGGCATTGCTCGTGCCGGCAGGCGGTACGCTTACGAAGACGTTAGAGGTGCGCAAGGGTTCGGTGATGAACTATGACAACCTCCGACTGATGTTGCAGTCGCAGTGTCAGTGCGACCCCACCGACTTCCAGGGCGACATCTACGACGACGTGACGTTCAGCGTACACTTCACGCCCTCGGCTACGGACGTGAGCCTGAAGAAGCCGACGGACAACTGGACGTACAACACGAAGTTGCCTACGACGGAGGTGAACGGTGTGCAGAAGCATTACATGGACGTGGTGATTGACGGCTTCGACGTGAACTATGACAACTTCCACCGCATCATGCTTCAGTATAAGCCGTCGTCGGGCAGCGACAACGACTGGACGACGCTCATGAGCTACTATAACGACCAGACTCTCTACGACCAGGCTGTGCAGAACGGCATGAACGCGGAGATGATAAAGGCGGCAGACGCGGGCACCATCAAGTATCGCTGGTTTATGGACGACCAGCAGGATCAGCGTTACGACTTGCGCACGGTGGGTACGAGCATGATCAACAATGAGGAGGTATATAACTATTCTGCCGTACACAGCGGCATCAAGGATATGTATAACCCGCGCCTCTTCGGTAGCGCACAGCCGGCGAACGGCGTGCTCACCGTGAACGACGAGGTGATGCTGACGTTCAACGAGCCGATAGCCGACGGACTGCTGACTGACAACAACTTCTCGGTAACGGGCATCCGTAACGGTGCACAGACTGACCATAGCGTGAGCGTGCGTCTGGACGGCAAGAACGACGAACTTGTGTCTGAATTCCAGCGCAACTGGAGCGGCAAGAACCTCACCATCGAGATGTGGACACTTGCTGACAAGCCTCAGGACGCTGTGCTCTTCAGCCAGGGCAACGCCAACAGCTCAATAGAACTTGCAACGACGAGCGACAACCGCTTGAAGGTGAAGGTGGCTGACAAGACTATCGTCAGCGACAAGGCGTTCGACTATGAGCAGGGCACATGGGCACACGTGGCTCTCGTATATAACAATGAGGGCAACGTGTCGGCTTACTATAACTACGAGCAGCTTATCAGCGCAGCTGAGGTGGGCGAGTATAATGGTGAGGGTGCTTATGTGTTTGGAGCCAGCGTGGACGGAAGCGGACACTTCGCAGGCAAGATGCACGGCGCACGCATCTGGGACAAGGTGATGACACCGGCACGTCTGCAGACCAACTCGCTGACCATGCTCTCCGGAGCCGAAAGCAATCTCATCGCTTACTATCCGATGTCGGAGGCTAAGGGCAGTGTTCTTGCCGACAAGGCACACGGCGCTAACCTTGAGATGCGAGGCGGCGAATGGGCTAATCCCGAAGGACGCGCAGCAGCGTTCAACGGTAAGGACCAGTATCTGAAGCTATCTTCGGGCAGTTCGTGTGTCGTAGACAACAGCATGGACTACACCATCGAGACTTGGTTTAAGGCTGACGAGGCTCAGCAGACAGCCACCATCATCTCCAACGGACGTGGCGACGGTGAGGAAATGGGCGGTTCGCTCAATCTCTTCGCACTCAATCTGGAGGAGGGCAGACTGGTATTCCATAACAATGGAGTGCGTGTGGCATGTGACGGCAGCTTCGCAGACAACGACTGGCACCACGTGGCAGTGGCTGTGAACCGCACAAGCGGACGCGGTCAGATCTATGTGGACGGCAAGCTGAACACTTACTTCGAGGCAGCTGACCTCGGTGGCATAGCAGCGGCTTACATCCATCTCGGCGCACGTGTATGGACACCGGTGGACAACCTACAGCAGGAGAAGGCAGACAACTTCTTCAAGGGCGAGATTGACGAGGTGCGTGTATGGAATCTCTATAAGAGCGAGACGCTCGTGGAGAACGGCAACAGCAACCGACTCGACGGCACCGAGAAGGGACTCTTGGCTTACTATCCGTTCGAGACATACATCGAGTGGCAGGGTGTGAAGGAACTCCAGTTCTCTCTTATGGACCAGAAGCAGCAGGCTGACCCGACACAGAAGGTGCCTGACGCTGTAGCTGTAGGAGGCGACGTAGAGACCAAGGCTTCTGCTCCGGTCAAGGCAAAGGGACCTGAGAGCAAGCTGCTCTACGACTTCGTGGTGAACAACGACGCGCTCATCATCAACCTGAAGGAGCCTTACGAGCGTATAGAGAAGACCATCGTGAAGTTCACGGTGGACGGCGTGCGCGACAAGAACGGCAACGAGATTCTCTCGCCGATAACGTGGAGCGCATACATCGACCGCAACCAACTGAAGTGGAGCGACAACGCTCTCACCGTAGTGAAGAAGCTCAACGAGGAGAAGACGATCAAGGTGAAGGCACTCAACAAGGGCGGCTCGATAGAACACTTCACCGTAGAGAACCTTCCTTCATGGCTGGAGGCAGAACCAGCAAGCGGCACTATCGACCCGACTTCGTCTGCCGACATCGTTCTGACCATCGACCCGAGTCTGAACATCGGTACGTACGACGAGACTCTTTATCTGCGTGGCGACAACAACGTGGTGGAGGCTCTGCAGCTCACCGTTAAGGTGGAAGGCGAGAAACCAGAATGGACGGTCAATCCGGCTGACTTCAAGTATAATATGTCTGTCTTCGGCAAGCTGTATATTAATAAGGTATACTCTTCCGACGACGAGGATATGCTCGCTGCGTTCAGCGGCGGAAAGTGCGTAGGCGTTTGCAATAACCGCTACTACAAGCAGAATGATATGTATTACGCCATGCTCACGGTATACTCTAACGATGTCAATGGCTCCGACCTTGAGTTCCGCATCTGGGACGCAAGCACAGGACAGACTTACATCGCACAGAGCGAGAAGCCTATAAGCTTCGAGAACAACGCCGTAGTGGGCAGCCCGTCACAGCCAGTGCTGTTCACCGCTAAGGACTATCGAGTGCAGAACATCACGCTGAACGAGGGATGGACGTGGATATCGACGAACATCGCTTCTGACAAGCTCTCTGACCTCAACAAGCTGCTTGCCGACGGCAAGTGGACATCAGACGACCAGGTGAAGAGCGAGCAGTACGGCTTCGCATCATGGACAAAACGCAACGGATGGATGGGACAGCTCACCGAAATTGACAATGACCAGATGTATCTCGTACACAGTTCGCAGCCGCAGAGCCTGCATATCTCAGGACCGGCGGTTGACCCGACATCGCACAAGCTCACCATCCGTGGAGCCAAGGAGGACGGCACACCGCGCTGGAACTACATCTCGTATCTGCCTTCGGACAACTTCACGCTGAAGGAGGCTCTCGCCGGCTACGACGCTAAGGAGGGCGACATCGTGAAGTCGCAGACACAGATGGCGATGTACAGCGGCAATCTGGGATGGATCGGTAGTCTTACATACATGGAGAACGGCAAGGGCTATATGCTCCAGCGCCAGTCGCAGGACGACGCTCAGCTGCAGTATCCGTCGAAGACTTCCGTAGGACGCAAGGCTAAGGCTGCGATGGCAGCTGCCAAGAACGCTGACGGCACAAACGCTTACTTCCCGTATTCAGCCAATATGACGGCTGTAGTGGAGGTGGAAGGCGTAAGTCTGCAGCAGGGCGACCGCCTCGTAAGCTACGTAGGGGGCGAGCCGCGCGGCTATGCTGAGGGTATAACCCTGCCCGACGGCAGAACCATCTTCATGCTCGCCATCGGTGGCGACAAGCCAGAGGCTGTGGACGTGACGATAGAGCGCGGCGGCAACATCATCGCCAAGGCACCGAGCGTCATCAGCTATGCTGCCAACAGCAATGTCGGCACCATCAACGAGCCGATGCACATCAGCTTCCTCGGTACAGAAGGCGGACTATATGTATATCCGTCGCCGTTCTACTCGCAGCTGAAGATACGCGCCATGGTAGACCGCGATGCCTACGCCGATGTCTACGTGACAGATATGAGCGGTAAGCGTGTCGTGGCATGGAACGACTGCAACGCTGGCGGCAATGTGGACATCACATGGAACGCCGGCAACACAGTTCCTTCAGGAGTTTATATCGTTAGCATCTCTGTAGACGGCAACGTCTACTCTATGAAAGCTATCAAGAAATAATATTAACAGAAAATCTATATGAAGTATATAAAGTATTCATTGATTGCCGCATTGGGTTTCCTCTTCGTGCAATGCACGGAGGAAGGCGACAAGACTTATCCCCAGCAACCCGCTCCCCAGTGGAGCGTGGTTGAGGAGGACTTCGTAAGCGAGGCTCCGGCGTGGCAGGTGGCGGACAACGCCCCTGCTTCCGCCCCGGGGTGGAGAGCCGACTTCACTGGCAATGCCTCGGTGCCGTCGTGGACCGATCCTGACAAGAGCGTCTATCCTATGAGCATGACCGCCGTGGTGCGTCTCAGTCCCGTCCTCGAAACCCTTGCCGCCGACGGCGACATGATGGCTGCCTTCATTGGCGGCGAGTGTCGCGGTGTGGCTAAGAAGGTGATGAACGACGGCGTGCGTCTCTTCTTCCTTCATGTCAAGGCACCGTCGAGTGAGAGCGGCGATGTGGAGTTCCGCTATTACAGTGCAGCTGCGAAGCGCGTCTACGTTTCCGTGGCATCAGACGTAAAGTATGAGGTGGATAAGATTTACGGCACAGCCGAGAATCCTGCTTTCCCCGACTTCGAGCAGTCTGGTCCCTTCCCCGTACCTACCAAGGCATGGGTGAAGGTGGACAAGGCACAGCTGCCGTTCACAGTAGCCGCTGGCGATGAGCTTCAGGCTTTCGTCGGCGACGAGTGCCGCGGCATAAAGCACGTAGAGAGCGAGGCGGATATGCTCTACTGCTATGACGTCCTCGGACGTGCCGAGGGCGAGCAGGTGACGTTCCGCTACTACAGTGCAGAGAAGAAGCAGGTGTTCGTTTCCGAGCAGTCCTTCGTTATCGGCAAGCGCGGTTCGGTGGTTGGTTCTGAGGACCAGCCGCAGACTCTCAGCTTCGTGCCGCAAGGCAGCATGACCGCTTACCTCACCCTTGACGCCGTTACAGGCAGCTATGCCGACAAGAGCGGCGACAAACTGGCGGCGTTCATAGGCAATGTCTGCGCCGGCATGGGCGAAGTAGTGGGCGAGCAGGACGGCAGACCCGTATATAAGATGGTGGTGAATGGTGTCAGCTCACAGTCAGCGGCTGTGGACATACGCTATTACAGCCATCGCAACAACTACGTGTTCACGGCACCTGCATGCCTCATGTTTGCCGACGGCAAGGTGGAGGCTTCGCCAGAGCAGCCGCTCACCGTACCTCTCGTTGTCGAAGGCAAGCATCCTCTCAAGATGACGGCTTGCGTGGCATTGCCTCAGAACATAGTGCGTCAGGCAACGGCAGACGACCTGATGGCTGCTTTCGTTGGCACTGAGTGTCGCGGCATGGCAAAAGCAGAACAGGCGGAGAACGGCGAGTATGTCTTCCGCATGGAGATAAACGGCAGCATGGGAGCGGAGGAACCTGTGACGCTGAAGTATTACTCAACACGCAACAAGTATCTCTATCAGGCTCCCTCGGTGTTCACCTTTGCCAGTGGCGCAAGCTATGGCACAGTCAGCGAGCCTCGCGTTCCTTCTTTCGTCATTGTTGAATAAGCTAAAAACTGTCTGTATATATGAATAAGAAAACTATAATAAGCTTGGTGCTGGGGTGCATATCTGTGCTCCCGGCATCAGCACAGAACGGATGGTTTGTTGAGGCAGGCGGAGGTGTGCAGACTATCTTCTCGAGCGATGCCAGCAAGCTGGATTTCGGCAAGCGCCTCACTCCGTCATACACTATTGGCTTGGGAAAGTGGATCACTCCGGCTTACGCCCTTCGTCTGCAGATTGGCGGATATTCGCTCAACGGCATGTCCACATCGGAAGGACTCTATCTGCGTGACCCTCAGACCGACGGTTCCGTATATGGTCCTCACGACCCTGTAATAGATAATGTGACGGTCCGCCCTGACGGCACCTATCGTCATTATCTGCGTTACGTCAACGCTCATGCCGACTTCATGGTGAGCCTCTCGCGTCTGCTCTTTCACAATCAGGGCAAGTTTGACGTGCTTCCTGCTGTAGGATTTGGCTACGCTCACGCCTTCGCCTATCGTGGCACGGCGAACACCAACTCGCTCACAGCTAACTTCTCTGTCGCTGCCAAGTACAGCGTGCTGAAGTGTATGGATGTCAACCTTGAGATTGCTTCGGCTCTCATGCCCGACCATTTCGACGGTCGCATCACAGGCAGAAAGTACGAGCCAACGCTCGGTGCAACACTCGGACTGACCTATCGCTTCAACGCCTCAAAGCCATACGTCAGGAAGGAGCGCAGTAAGAAGCATCGCCGTGAAGCCGTGGTCGACACGGTGTATATGGTGGAGAGGGTAGTGGAGCGTCCCGTCTTTAAGGACCGCATCGTGGAGAAACCGGTGGTGAAGAAGCAGGAAGCGTTCCGTCTTGCCTCTATTAGCTTTGCTTACGCTTCTGCCAAGCCGGCGAAGAAGCAGGACATAGTGTTTGAGAACATCGTCGAATATCTCAAGCAGCACCCTTCTGCCCGCATCCGTTTGGACGGTTATGCCGACAAAGCCACAGGCAAGGCACGAACAAATCTGATGCTATCTATTCGCCGCACCGACAGCGTGCGTAATATCCTCATAGAGCGTTACGGCATCGCTCCCTCACGCATCGATGCCCAAGGTATCGGCTGCAATGCGCAGCCGTATGAGAAAAACGAGCATAATCGTGTGGTGATTGTTACGGCACTGCCCGAGTGATGTGTGTTTCGTAAAAAGAAAATTCCGTAGTAGATAATAATGCAAGAGAGTGTGTGTTTATTACATACTCTCTTGCTCATATATGTATAATGTCTTATTTTCCCAAAGACTTGAACATCTTGGTGACGCACTTTTTCTTCTGCTCCATGTTTGGGTGAACATAGAGATTAAGGGTTGTTGTGATGTTGGCATGACCGAGTAGTACGCTTACTGTCTTGTAGTCGCAGTTGCTTTCAATGCAGCGTGTGGCAAAGCTATGGCGCAGTCCGTGATACTTTAGTCGAGGAATGTCAAGACGCGTCGGCTGCGATGATGCGACCAGCGAAGTATCGGCTTCGACGTGGCAGATAGTATGAAACAACCATAATGACAGATAAGTGTGAGAATTTTTGTTATTTCACATTTATCTGCTTGGCTATATTAAAACATGAAAAGTGAATTACGTATATCCTAAAATGGAACTGTCAGTGAAACAGATCTATTATTTTGATACTCATCATTCCATGTTATTTTCAGGCGAATAGTGTCATTGTGACCTTCACAAAGAGACATTATTTCCTCTCTATATGATTGAGGATTGATGACATCATAAGGGCCAAAAGAACCATGAAGGTAGATGCCGGACATTTCTTCTTCGGATGAAAGTATATCGATTCTTACGTGTTTAGCATCATTCTTCCCTGCATTGACAAATCTAATTTTTGCGATTCCTCCATGAGAGTGGATAATATTGGCTTTCATTTCGGCCATTTTCTCCTTAGCTTCTTCTTTCTCGAACTGCTTAATTTGCAACTCATTTAGTCTTAGTTCTTGTTCTTTGATTTTTCTATCATGTCGCAAGTAAGCACAAAATCCCCCACAGATTCCTAACGAAGACAGAAGTAGGGCGCCCCATTCTTTGATAAAAGACAAAAGACATTCCATTTTATTTGAACTTTATAAATTTATTCCCTTTGAACCCTTTTCTTAATACATCTTGGAGATGTTTAGTTACATCATTTTTAATCTCCTTTTTTGTATCATCAAAGGCATTGCGATTAAGTTCTTTTAATTCTTCAATGCCACCTATGTACTCTCTATTACAGAAAGTGCATTTCACGTATGATTTATCTTTATTATACTCAAAGTGGTCTTCACAACCACATGTAGCACAACGTAGTTTTATTGTGTATTCTTTCTTTATACCCATGTTCTTAATTTATTATTTTTTTTCTCTCTTGCTACATCGTTTGACATTGTTCCTTATTTACAACCCTATCTCTGAACAGCTTCATGTTAGTAAAGTTTCGAGATATATTTTGGACCAGTTCAAGATAATTGTCTGTTCCGTCTTGCCGCCTATGATAGTATGGCTTGATTGAGATGCAATTTTCATGCTCAAATACAGTATTGAGCAATGTCCTGTCAGAATTGCCACAAGAATGTCCCATTATCAAGACTTGAAATGGCGCAGAAATAAGAAACTCTAACAAGTCGTGATAATGCCTTGTCTCCAAATATTTCACCTATTTTACATTTCTGAGCAACTCATTATCATTCTTGTCCAGAATCTCTTGATAACCTTTATCCAGTTCATCACCATAGCCAAAGATGATATTTTCGGGGTAATCCAATTTACCATGAATATAATTATAGATTGTGTTATCCTCTTTGTACTTCTCGGCAGTGGCTGTATAGTTGAAACTCAATAGCATTGTGCGTTCGGGAAAGAGTTTGTTAAACTTCCTGGGATTACGCCTGATAGTCGCAAGGTCTGCAATGTTAATCCCTATATTGTCTAAGGCCTTGCTCTTACCTTCTGTAGAGAAATCATCAGGATTTAGCCTGTCTTTCATTGCACCTTGGAGATCATTTCTGAACACGTTGGTTTCTATGGTTTGGAGATATTCTATCAGTTTCTTTTGAAGAAATGCTAGTTGTTTGTTCAATTCTGAGACAACACAGTTGCTATCGACACCAGTTGCACTTTCTTTGAGAAACTGATAGTATGCGTTCTCTATATCTACCCATCCCTTTGTATCTATTGATTGCATAATGGATTCAAAGAATGGGCAACATTCAACAGAAAATGTTTTAGAATGGTTCTTTATCTCTTGAAAGACTTCATAGCCAGCACATGTTCTATTTCCTTGTACATTCCTAAAATACGAGTTTTGAAATGAGAATACATTCCAACAGTTCATTCTTCGGCTTTCATTGATAATCAATTTGCAAAGAATGTCTTCTGCAATATTGGTTGTATTGCCCACGAAGGCATCCACACGTTGATCCCAATACCAGTTAATAAAGTCCATATAACTGGTTTTGAGACCATGTGCCATGTCAAATCCATTTCCTATAATAACAAGTCTGTTCATATGCTAACCGATTAAACGAATCTTGCCTGTAAGCAACTGCTGCATCATACCTTGCTTGATAGCCTCGTATTTAGCTCTTTTGGCTTCGAGGGCAGTGATTTCATTATCCATCTTGGTGAGGATGGTGGCAATAGCTTGCTGCTCGACTAAATTTGAAGAAATATATACTAAAATGTCACTTAAAGAAGTTCTATCTAAACGTGGAATTGTTCCTGTTCTTACATTATGCAAAATGTTACTTTGATTAAGGAGTAAGACATAGTATAGATATTCCTTGTAAATATTATGACATGAAAAGAATACACAATCATCCGCAGCCCAATATCTTTCCTTACTTAAACCTATTTGTCCAGCGGAACCACCCACAATGACAAATGGGGTGTTGGCATCCGCATTGTAGTTATTAAAATAGCCCATAGGGTAATTGGTGCTTTGATATACAGGATACCTTCCTTCGTCTGTTAATTGCTCTTTTGTTACACGTACTCCTCGTCTTACATTACAGACCTTTCCGATAGGTGTAACCTCCCAATCCTTAGGAATCTCTCCTATCTCTGTATTTTTGAATTTTCTTTCATACCTCTCAATCTTTTTTTTGTGGCTTTTCAAGCACCACCCACACACCTGCATTAACCTTGCCTTCATGCCGAATGATGCCAGCTTTCTGCATTGCCGCCAAATCGCGTTCTACTGTACGCTGTGTCACCGACAATGTTTCCGACATTTCTTTTCCTGTGATTAACGGATTTTTCTTAATAGAAGACAAGATAAACCGTTGACGTTCAGTAAGGTTCGTTTCCGACATGTTTCCGACATGTTTCCGACATTTGTTTCCGACATTATTGGTGTTATTAGTGCCATTTACACCGACATTACGGTAAATGGTAATCAATGTTCCGCTGACATGATTCTCGATTTTAGGCTCAGGAAGTCCAATCTTTTTCAAGCCTTGACGTATCTTGTTAATGCCACGCCCCCATGTCTCGATAAAGCCAGCCTTGTAGAAGGCATTGGCTATGTTGCGGTTGCGAGGTTGTGAAGCATGTTCGGCAAACAACTTCTCTTGATTGATACCTTCGGGCAGTTTGCCATCGTTCCAGAGCATTATACAGTCATCGTACACTTTCATTTGGGTATGTACTCCCATATAGTCACGGTGTACGATGGCATTGCAAATAGCCTCACGCAACACATCCTCAGGTATTTCCAATTGCTCTATACGTGTTATCCCTTCGTAGTGAATAGGGGACAAAAGGTACTTGGAACGCAACAATTCAATGATACGGTTTACCATTTGCAGGATATTACCTTCTACAACATCCTGTGTGATCAAGTCGCTCTCGTCATTGCGGAAACGGCCGATACGGAAATCGCAAGACACAAAGAATCTCTTCGGGTTCTTGCCAAAGAGCAACAAGGCGGCTTGCTTGAGCTGTCCTTCCTCAGTTATCAAGTTCAGGCTTCGCAGCACAGCTTCAGTAGATGAAGTATATGCATCACCCGAAATTCGTCCTACTTCAATGCCTTTACGCAAGAAGTAGTCGATAGCCTGACGATCTATGTCGTTTAGCGTGGCTCCGGCGACTGGCATATCATCCCACGACCACCCCATCTTTTTCAAGATAAAGTTCTGCAATGCCAGTCCCTTTAGTTCTTGCTTGGTAGAACCACTACGATAGTGGTAAACACCACGGTAAGCCACAGGCATACTGCTTGGTGTCACCACAATCTCGATGTATTCTTTTTCTCCTTCTGTAAGTAGGTTTACATCTTCCACGATGCCAAGGTAGTTGACAATTTTGTTAGGAATGTCTTCCATCAGCTTCTTGGCATCAGGCAGACCTATTACCTGCTTCTCATCATTCACACCGATAAAAATGCGACCGCCTTGTGCATTGGCGAAACCACATATCCATTTCAGATATTCGTCTCGCCAAGATTCTTTATATTCTATATTTTGACTTTCACTAAGCATGTTGTTTCTTCGTTAAAGTATAAAACCCATTTCGGCAAGGTAGCCGTTTACCTCACTTTCTATTTCGATACCATTGACTAACATTACTTATTTGTTGTTCTCTTGCGATAATAGATAAGATTTATATTCACGTACTATTAACTCTCTCAAATCCACTTCAAGCAAATCTGCTATTTTTAATAGACTGCTCAAATCTGGTTGTGATGAGTTTGTACACCACTTTGAAACGGTGGAAGGTGTTACTCCCATCTGTTCAGAAAGCCATTTGTTTGTACGTTTCTTTTCTACCAGTACAAGTTTTATTCTATTTATGTCTTCCATATTGCCCCAAAATTATAGTGCAAAGATAGTGAATTAAATTCAATTTTTCAAACTATAACGTATTTTGTATGCGTAAATAAGGAGTATATTCAATAAAATCATATTAATATATCCAACCATAGATTTTAAAGGCAGGATATTGAATATAAAAAATGAATTTGCCGAGAATATAACAGATACAAGTAAATTAACTCGGCAAAAACATAAAAGCAAAAATCCTAACTGCTCAATATCAAGCAGTTAGGATTCTGTATGGTGCGCCTGAAAGGACTCGAACCTTCACGTCCTAAAACACCAGATCCTAAGTCTGGCGCGTCTACCAATTCCGCCACAAGCGCATTAGCGGATGCAAAGTTAGTGAAAAATGATGAGACTGGCAAAATATTATGTGACTTTTATGATCCGCACCGACCGGTGCGGATGCTCGTAACGGTCGGTGCGGATTCTCGTATCGACCGACGCAGATGTCCGTATCGACCGACGCGGATGTCTGTATCGACCGACGCGGATGGCAAATCTTGATATATTACTTCTGAAGTGCTTCGATGAATTGCTTCATCTCTGCCTCGTGTGCCTTTGCCTTGAGGAAGAGGTGCCACTGGTTGCGGGCGCGTGTGAGGTTATGCTCGGCATACTGGCACTTCCAGTAGTGGTCGCCCGAGAGGTAGTCCCAGAGGAAGCGCACGCACTGCATGTAGGGGAAGAGCTCGGCAGCGTAGGGCAGGAGCGACACTTCGAGCGGAGTGAGGAAGCGTTGTGCCGACTCTAAATAGCCGCGTGTGAATGCCTCGAAGATGTCCATGCGGAAATCGATCTTCTCGTACTCGGACGAGTCTTCGGCAATGGTGTTGGCAGCGGTGCGCAGGAAGTCGCCGTAGTCGCTGACGAAGAGCGACGGCATCACGGTGTCGAGGTCTATCACGCATAGCACCTTGCCCTGTTTGTCGAACATCATGTTGTTCACCTTCGTGTCGCAGTGGCACACGCGCTTCTGCAGTTTGCCCTCGGCGAGGAGTCGTTCGCCCAAGCACATCTCGTCCATGTACGCCTCAATCTCTTCTACGAACTGCTTCACGCTCTCGGCGCGTCCAACGGGGTCTTCGGCGTACACCTTGCGCAGCTGGTCGCGGCGTAGGCACATGTTGTGGAAGTCGGGGATTGTCTCGCCCAACTGGTCGGCTATGTAAGCCAGCCGCGCCTCGAAGTCGCCGAACGCCTTGCCTGCGTCGTAGGACGAGTCGGGTGTCACGGTTTCCATCGTCACGGCATCACTGATGAATACCGACATGCGCCAGTAGCTCTCACCGTCGAAGAAGTAGGTCTTGCCCTCGGTGGTGGGTACGAAGCGCAGCACACGACGGTCGAGATCGTCGACACCTTCCGCCTTCAGCTGCTCGCGGATGTGGTTGGTCACGGTCTCCACGTTGTGCTGCAGCATATCGACATCGGTGAAGATGTGGTGGTTGATGCGTTGCAGAACGTAGTCGGGGCGGTCTGTTTCAGCGGTATTTATGCGGTATGTGTCGTTGATGAGTCCGTTGCCGAGTGGCTTGATGTCGCTCACGGTGCCCTCGATGAGGAACTTGCTGGTTATGTTGTTTAGATTGTTCATAGTCTTTTATTTTGATTTTTGCAAATTTACTGCTTTTTATTATAATAGATGGGGTTATGGCGGTTTATTTCGCTTTTTTGCAGTAACTTTGTGGTGATAGACAAATAAAAAACTAATCATAATGCAATCAAAAAAACAACTCCTTGCGCTTCTTGCGCTTTGTGCCTTGGGGTCTGCCAACAGTTTCGCCGAGCGGAACACCCCTTTGAAGTATTGGTTCGACCGTCCGACGACTATGCGCGGACAGGCTGTGTGGCTCGCTTCGAGTCCCGACCGTATGCCTACCGAGCGCCAGTTGGTGCGTGCCGGCGACTTGGTGAACAACCCCGACCCCGAATGGGAGTCGCAGTCGCTGCCCATCGGCAACGGCAATATCGGCGGCAACGTGCTCGGTTCGGTTGAGGCTGAGCGCATCACGTTCAACGAGAAGACGCTCTGGCGCGGCGGTCCGAACACCTCGCGTGGCGCTGCTTACTACTGGGACGTGAACAAGCAGTCGGCTCATGTGGTGGGCGAGATACGCGAGGCGTTCACCAAAGGCGACTGGCAGAAGGCGGAGCTGCTCACACGCAAGAACTTCAACAGCGTGGTGCCCTACGAGGCTGATGCCGAGGAGCCGTTCCGCTTCGGCAGCTTCACTACCGCCGGCGAGTTCTACATTGAGACCGGACTCAGCTCTGTGGGAATGACCGGCTACCGCCGTGAGCTTTCGCTCGACTCTGCCCTTGCGAAGGTGAGCTTCTGCAAGGACGGCGTGCAGTATGAGCGCGAGTATTTCGTGTCGCATCCTGCCAACGTGATGGCGGTGCGCTTCGCGGCATCTCACCGCGGTAAGCAGAACCTCGTGTTCTCCTACGCCCCCAACCCCGTATCGACGGGCGAGATGAAGGCGGACGGCACCGACGCGCTCTGCTGGCTGGCACGTCTCGACAACAACAGTATGGAGTACGCCGTGCGCATAAAGGCTGTGGCTAAGGGCGGTGCGGTGAGCAACGAGGGCGGCAAGCTCACGGTGAAGGATGCCGACGAGGTGGTGTTCCTCATCACTGCCGACACCGACTACCGACCCAACTACGACCCCGACTTCAGCGACCCGAAGGCTTACGTAGGTGTAGACCCTGCGCAGACTACTGCCGACTGGCTCGCCAAGGCTGCCACAAAGGACTACGCCTCGCTGCTCAACGAGCACTATGCCGACTATTCGGAGCTTTTCAACCGCGTGCGTCTGAACATCAACAACGCTACGGTTGATGCCGACGACCTGCCCGTGAATCGCCGTCTTGAGGCTTACCGCCAGGGCAAGCCCGACTACTACTTGGAGCAGCTCTACTATCAGTTCGGTCGCTACCTGCTCATCTCGTCGTCGCGTGCTGACAATCTGCCGGCTAACCTGCAGGGCTTGTGGCACAACAACGTCGACGGACCGTGGCGCATCGACTATCATAACAACATCAATCTGCAGATGAATTACTGGCTGGCTTGCCCGACGGGACTCTCGGAGTGCGAGCTGCCACTCTTCAACTTCATCCGCACGCTCGTGAAGCCGGGCCGTGTAACGGCGAAGTCGTACTTCGGCACACGTGGCTGGACAACGTCCGTATCTGGTAATATCTTCGGCTTCACATCGCCGCTCTCGAGCGAGGATATGTCGTGGAACTTCTCGCCGTTCGCCGGTCCGTGGCTCGCCACACACCTCTGGAACTACTACGATTTTACGCGCGACCGCCGCTTCCTTGCTGACAACTACGAAATACTGAAGGAGTCTGCCGACTTCGCGTCCGACTATCTCTGGCATCGCGCCGACGGCGTGTACACCGCCGCTCCGTCCACATCGCCCGAGCACGGACCTGTTGACGAGGGTGCTACGTTCGCCCACGCCGTGATACGCGAAGTGCTTCTGGATGCTGTGGAGGCTAACCGCGTGTTAGGCAAGAGTGCCAAGGAGCGCCGCCAGTGGGAGGACGCATTGAAGCATCTCGCGCCGTATAAGATAGGTCGCTACGGACAGCTCATGGAGTGGTCGACGGACATCGACGACCCGAAGGACGAGCATCGCCACGTGAACCACCTCTTCGGTCTGCACCCTGGTCGCACCGTGTCGCCCGTCACAACGCCCGAACTGGCTAAGGCGTCGCGCGTGGTGCTCGAGCATCGTGGCGACGGCGCAACGGGATGGTCGATGGGCTGGAAACTCAACCAGTGGGCACGCCTGCACGACGGCAATCATGCCTACACGCTCTACGGCAATCTGCTGAAGAACGGCACGCTCGACAACCTCTGGGACACGCACGCTCCGTTCCAAATCGACGGTAACTTCGGCGGAACAGCCGGCGTAACCGAGATGCTTATGCAGAGCCACATGGGATTCGTCCACCTGCTGCCTGCACTGCCCGACGCTTGGGCTGAAGGCTCAGTGAGCGGACTGCGTGCCAAGGGCAACTTCACCGTGTCTATCAGCTGGAAGAACGGCAAGCTCGCTGAGGCGACAATACTCTCCGGCTCGGGCGAACCGTGCGAGGTGCGCTACGGCAAGTCGGTGCTGAAGTTCAAGACAAAGCGAGGCGGAAGCTATAAGGTCGTGTTCTGCGAGAACAAACTTGTAGGGGGTGCACTTGTCTCAAGTGCACCAACCAAGTAAGAACTGCATCAACCAAGTAATAAGTGCACCAACCAATTGGTATTTTGTTCGGTTGGTGCACTTGAGACAAGTGCACCCCCTTAAGACAACAAAGGTCGAGCGATTTCGCTCGACCTTTGTTGTCTTTGTATTATTAATACTCATTCTCTTCGTTGCAGTCATCATACTCCCACGAGTCGAAGTAGTTGCGCGATGGAGAGAAGTGATCGCCGCCACCGTAGCCCGGTTCCGGGTCTCCAATATTGCCAGTTCCGCCACCGTCACCAATCGATCCTGCCATTATGCTCATTGCCTCTATTTCCACTGTTGTAATAGATGGCTTTATATAAAGTTTTCTTTTCATGTTTAATGTTTAAGATGTTATATTTACTTTACTACGACCTTCTTGCCGTTCTGGACATAGATGCCGCTCTTCAGTGTGCTGAGTGAGTTGCCTACGCACTGTCCCTGCAGGTTGTACACCGGCGTGTTGCTTTCCTCAGTGTCGAATATTTCGCCGAGCGATGTTGTCGCTCCGTCGAGGTTGGCACGCAGCTTCTTGATGTCTGTGCCCTCCGGCACGATGAAGTATGCACGCAAGCCGTTCATCTGGCAAGCTTCCGCATCAGCCGGGTAGTAGAACTTGTTGCCGGCACCGATGTATATGTTCGTCTTGTCCTGCACCAGTGTTACGTGGTTGTAGATGCCCTTCATCTGTACTGTGCTTGCATCGCCTACAGCCTGCGGGTTGCCGTTCTCGTCGAGTCCTGTTGCCACCATGCTTACTCCTTCGAATGTCGGGTTCTTCACAACGGCGTTGCCAGGCTTCATGATGTACGGCTTGCCAGCCTCTATGTTGTCTACAGTTGCAAAGTACACAATGTTGTTCTCGCATCTGCCTTCGTATGTGCGGAGCTGTGTGCCCTCGCCGAAGTACTGTGTCACCTGGTCTCTATCGAGTGCGAACGGCACGCAGAATGAGTTCCAGTGGCTTGCTTCGAGCGTACGCTGCAGCGTGACGTTTGCGTTCTCGTATGTCTCGATGACGTTGTCTGTCTTTGTCTCGTCGAGAGTGTAGTTCTTTGCTTTCGGTACTTCTACTGTGACGATGATCTTTGTGGCGCGAGCCTGAGAACTGTTTGTAAATACAACTTCTTTAGCAGAACCCACCCAACAGAGATCATATTTTGTGTCTGCAGTAAATGCTCCGTCTTTACCATTGTATTTCAAGTTGTTAATAGGTTTGTCACCCTTTACGAATTCAATCTTTGTGATTTTACCAATCTTGGTTGAGATGGTTGTAGTACAGTTTTGATATAATCTGTAAGTATATTTATTAGAAGATACTGCAGCGAATGCTGCATCCGTACCATGTATTGTTACTACATCCTGCACTATTTGATCTTCGTTGCCAGTTCCTGTTTGTGTTCCCTTATCTACGCCAGCAACGAACTCGATGCTTGTTTCTTCTACTGCGCTGTTGATTACCTTCAGCGTGCATGTAGTTGTTGTCTTCTTATATGTATTGGTAGCATCACCAGTAGCGGTGATGGTGTATATGCCACGCTTGGAAATCACAATGTAGCCTGTTGATGCATCTATCTCAACATTTTCGTCTTTAGGAGATATAGTGTAGGTTACTTTGAGGTTGTTAGGGTTCTGCAGCACATTTGCTGCATTGAATGTTACAATACCGTCTGTTGCTTCTGCTAAATCTGCGCTGTAGCTCTCTGCTGCGAACTTGAAGTCGGCATCAGTTGCGCGATTGTCTTCAATCACGAGTTTGTAAGACGCAGTGCCTGCAGCATACTTGTCTGTAGCAGCCGATGTGGCGGTGATTGTCACTTCACCAGTCTTGTACATAAGTATCTGACCTTCATACACCTCTGCTGTTTCGTTGTCAGAGCTTGCGTATGTGATAGCAGATGGGTCAAGGTCTTCAGGCTTGGTGATGGTCTGAAGGTCAATAGTGCCCGCTGTTAACTCCTTTGTTACTGTTGCCTCGGCGAATGAGAGGGCAGGAGTTTCTTTCACAATCTCTGTGATATCTTCTTGTGCGAAGATGCCAATGCGATACTCGTCCAAATAGCTTGTCTTGTGATGGTATGCACATCCGATGAGGTCGTAGATAGTGTTTATTGACACGCTCAGTCCTGTGGTCTCTCCAAACAAAGTTGCGTCAGTACCATCTTGTGTGATGGTAGCCTTTTTCGCTGTTGAGTATGCGGTAGTAGTGGTAACTTTTGATACCTTCACACGCTTAAACTCGTACTTATCAGGGTTGGCTTTGAATTGAGCTAATGTTATTGTCTCAAGCGGAAGTTCCGCAGCGTCTTCCACGACAATATCGGCAGAGGGTGTCCAATCCACAATCTCTACATATCCGTTGAACCAGCCTGCCTTAACGTCTACCTTACCAGTGTACTTCTTGCCTTTAACAAGGTCAAATGCGTTGTTGCCATACACTAATATTCCTGCTGTTGCGTCTTGGATTGCTGCTTTCTTTCCTACTACAGACGTAACGATAGCGTCAGTAAGATTAAGTGATAGTGTTACAGGTGCGTTATTCGTTGCGGTTGTAGGCACAGCCTCCTTCATTGCTGCAAGAGTAGTGTAGTAGGTCTTTCCCTTCTTGTTCGTAATCTTATATGTAGCAGTAGAGCCAGAGTATTGTGTTGGGTCTGCAGGTGTGAATGTAGCGGTAATGGTCGTTGTGCCGTATGTTGTGGCGTTGATGGTTACTGCGCCCGTTGTTGGGTCGACAGTAGCCACTGCGTCGCCCGAAGCTGCGTATGTGATAGTGCCGGCAATGTTGCTGGCTTCGGTTGCAGTGTGGCCCGTGAAGTCTGCGCCAGCGTCGGTCTTGCCTTCGGTAAGAGTGATGTCGGTGCCATTAAAGGATAGAGAAGTAGCGATGTGGTTGTCTTTGTTTTCGACAACGTATGAGTCGGTAGATGTTTGGTAGGTGTCTGTTTTAGGCAGGGTGGCTGTGATGGTAGCCTTGCCAAACTTGGTGTTGGTGAATGTCAGTTCGCCGGTTTTAGAGTCAACGGCTACGATGTCTGCATCAGAGCTTGCATATTCAATAAGGTTAGACAAGTCGGTGTTGTCGTCGCTCTTTTTAGCGGTAGCTTTAGGCGCAGTAAAACCCTCAAGCGTGCCATTGGTGAATGTGAATGTCTTGCCTGAGTTGGCACCAAAGGTGGTAGTGGTGGCAGAGGTGGTAGCTGCTTCTTCGTAGGTGATTTCTATTTTTGAGATGAAGAAACTTTTATCTTTACGTGTTGATGTGAGTGTTAAAACTATATCCCCCGTTTCTGTTCCTTTTCCAGTGAATGTATAGTTTTTATAACTTGTGGTCAAAGATACTTTTTTACCAATAGTAGTTCCTCCAACAGAAGCAGAAATACTTTTGCCCATACCACTTTGTTTGGCATTTACTACAATAGACTTTATAATAACATTAGAAACAAACTTGCCTGTTAATGTTATAGGACTGTTTGTTGCACCCCAATATGTTCCTTGAGCGTTACTCGTACCATCTATATACTCCCAAGACAATACCCCATCTTGTGAGTATATACAATCTGAAGGAGTTGATTTGATTGTTGTGGTGATAGTTTTAGTTTCTTGAGTATACCCCCCCACCGTACACACAATCGTGAGCAGTGTGAGCATAAAGAATCGTAAATGTTTAGTCATAATATGTAATTTTTAATGTTATAGGCTTGTTGTTATGTCGTTAAAATTACGAATGTTGTAGTTGAGATAAGGGATGTTGTTTCTTTGAATGCAAAATTACATCTAATGTTTTGTATTTGTATTAAAATAATGTTTAAATAATTTAAAAAGGGTATGGCAAGAATGCCATACCCTCCTATTGGTTTGTGGTTGCGTGGGTATGGCAAGGATGCCATACCCTCCTATTATTACTCATAAACCCAGTAGCCGGTGGTCTGCTGTTGTGCTGTGCCGTCCTTAGCCGGAGCAGCTGCAGCGGATGTTTTGCGGAAGTAGCCTACGAGCGTTACGTCGAAGATGAGTGTGGAGTAGGCTGCGCCCGGCGTGGCTGACGAGCCGTATGCCAGCTGATGGGGCATGTACACGAGCCATCTGTCGCCGATGTGCATGTTCTGCAGTGCTGTGGCGAAGCCTTTCACCACGCCGCTCACGGCGAAGGTGCGTGGCTTCATCGTGCTGAGGTTGTACTCGCCTTGCCACGACTTGTCGAAGACATAGCCCTCGGCATAGCTTGTGGATGGCAGCAGTCTGCCGCTGTAGTGCACCTTCACCGAGTCGGTGAAGAGCGGGCAGCCCGAGCCCTTGCCAGCGTTGAGCACGTTGGCAAGCACGAAGTCGTAGCTATGTGTAGCCACCTGGTCGTTGAGGCTCCATGAGCGCAGCACCTTCCAGTCGGCAGCACCACCCGCCACCAGCTGCTTCACCTCGGCATACTTCTTGTCGTAGTATGCCTCGTTGGTCTTTCGCCAGTTGGGGAACTCCTCCTTCTCGTTGTCGGTCTCGCTGCACGACGACAGGCTTGCTGCGAAGACGGTCGTCATGGCGAGGAGTATGAATAAATAGTATTTCTTCATTTAGTATGTTTTTACTGCAATTTCTTGAGCAGGCTTGTGATGCTCACCTTGTCCTCGATGATGCTGAGGAGTTGGTCGATGCTCACGCGCTCCTGCTCCATTGTGTCGCGGAAGCGTAGTGTCACGGTGTTGTCCTGCAGTGTGTCGTAGTCGACGGTCACGCAGAACGGTGTGCCCACTGCGTCCTGACGGCGGTAGCGCTTGCCGATTGTGTCCTTCTCGTCGTAGCTTGTGTTGAAGTGGAACTTCAGGTTGTTCACAATCTCGCGAGCCTTCTCGGGCAGTCCGTCCTTCTTAACGAGTGGCAGCACGGCGAGCTTTGTCGGCGCGAGTGCGGGCGGGAGCATGAGTACGACGCGTGTCTCGCCGTTTTCGAGCTGCTCCTCCTTATAAGAGTGGCACATCACGCTGAGGAACATGCGGTCTACGCCGATAGATGTCTCGATGACGTACGGAGTGTACGACTCCTTGGTCTGCGGGTCGAAGTACTTGATAGAGCGGCCCGAGAACTTCTCGTGCTGCGAGAGGTCGAAGTTGGTGCGGCTGTGTATGCCCTCTACCTCCTTGAAGCCGAACGGCATGTGGAACTCGATGTCGGTAGCGGCGTTGGCGTAGTGAGCCAGCTTCTCGTGGTCGTGGAAGCGATAGTTCTCGGCGCCGAAGCCCAGAGCCTGGTGCCACTTCATGCGCAGCTCCTTCCACTTCTGGAAATACTCGAGCTCGGTGCCCGGCTGCACGAAGAACTGCATCTCCATCTGCTCGAACTCGCGCATACGGAAGATGAACTGGCGTGCCACAATCTCGTTGCGGAACGCCTTACCGATCTGTGCGATGCCGAACGGAATCTTCATGCGGCCCGTCTTCTGCACGTTGAGGTAGTTGACGAAGATGCCCTGTGCTGTCTCCGGACGGAGGTACACCTTGTTAGAACCGTCGGCTACGGAGCCCATCTCTGTAGAGAACATGAGGTTGAACTGGCGCACGTCGGTCCAGTTCTTTGTGCCGCTGATCGGGTCTACGATCTCCTCGTCTATGATAATCTGCTTCAGCTCGGCGAGGTCAGATCCCTGCATAGCCTCTGTATAGCGTGCGTGGAGAGCGTCGCGCTTCTGCTGGTGCTCGATTACGCGAGCGTTGGTAGCGCGGAACTGAGCCTCATCGAAGCTCTCACCGAAGCGCTTGCGTGCCTTGGCAATCTCCTTCTCGATCTTCTCGTCGTACTTCGCAATCTGGTCCTCGATGAGAACGTCGGCACGATAGCGCTTCTTTGAGTCGCGGTTGTCGATGAGCGGGTCGTTGAATGCGTCTACGTGTCCGCTTGCCTTCCAGATAGTAGGGTGCATGAAGATGGCAGAGTCGATGCCCACGATGTTGTCGTGGAGCAGCACCATGCTCTTCCACCAGTATTGTTTGATGTTGTTCTTCAGTTCTACACCGTTCTGTCCGTAGTCGTACACTGCAGCCAGTCCGTCATAAATCTCGCTACTTGGGAATACGAAACCGTACTCCTTACAGTGACTCACGATTTTCTTGAAAACGTCTTCTTGTGCCATTTTTATATGTGTTTTATTATAATTTTAGTTGCAAAGTTACGCTTTTTTGATTAATTACGTAGCGTTTAAGGAGTTAAATGTTATGAAACGGTTGTTTTGCGGTGGTAGTTGTGTGGTGTTGCGGTGGTGGTTAAGTCATCGGACAGCGTACGGAATCTGATTGGGCGGCGTACGGAGCACGATGGTAAAAGTTGTGCTAATTAGGGAATTTCCCATTACCGATTAGGGAAAATCCTTTTGGCTTGCAGTAACAAAAGCATAACTTTGCAAGCGAAAGGAAACCTCAAGGGGCAGTCAAGGGGGTGCAGTTGTCTCAACTGCACCAACAGAGCAAGAAGTGCACCAACAGAGCTGTAGTTGCACCAAAATAGCACATTCTACTTGGTTGGTGCACTTGAGACAAGTGCACCCCCTGAGAATGACAAGTGCACCCCCTGAGAGGCACCCCTTAAGATAAGTATAACTTTTTAAAAACAGAGATATTATGAAACGGTTATTCGCAACAATAGTAATGGTGCTTGGCTTCGCAGTAGCAGCCAGCGCAATGAGTTACAGTCAGGCGCGCGAACAGGCGTTGTTCCTCACCGATAAGATGGCTTACGAGCTGAACCTCACCGACGACCAGTATGAGGCGGCTTACGAGATAAACCTCGACTATCTGCTCAGTGTCAACTCCGACGACGAACTCTACGGCGACTACTGGCGTTGGCGTAACATCGACTTCAGCTATGTGCTCCTCGACTGGCAGTACCGTATGTTCTGCGAGGCAGCCTACTTCTATCGTCCGCTCTACTTCAGTGCAGGCGTTTGGCACTTCGCTATATACGCTCGCTATCCGCACCGCGACTACTTCTACTTCCATCGTCCGACGGTGTACGTGAGCTATCGTGGTGGCCACTCGTGGCGTCAGAACAACGGCAGCTCGTGGTACAGCGGCAGAACATTCGGTTCGCGCCGTGGTGGCGATGCCCACTTCGGTATGCGCGACGGCTTCAAGCGCGGCGACTACGGACGTGGCAACCGCCAGTCGTTCGGCTCGCGTGGCAGCCGTAGGGTAGAGCAGCAGAATGGCGGTGGTCTTGGCTCGCGCCGCGACAACAGCGGAAGCGGTTTCGGCTCGCGCAGTTCGTCGGGATTTGGTTCAAGCCGCAGCTCGTCGGGATTCGGTTCAAGCCGTGGCTCTGGCTTTGGCAGTCGTGAGAGTAGCACGCGCACAACGGTGCGTCAGCCCGAGAGCAATAGAGGCTTTTCTGGCAGCAGCTTCGGCTCGCGTCGCGACAACTCGTCGGGCTCGTCAGCCCCACGTTCAACGTTCAAGCCGTCGGGCTCGTCAAGACACTCGTCGTCGTTTGGAGGCGGTGGCTCGTCGTCAAGAGGTGGTGGTTTTGGCTCGTCGTCAAGAGGCGGTGGTTTTGGCTCGCGCAGATAACTTTTAGGGGGTGCTTTTAGGGGGTGCACTTGTCTCAAGTGCACCAACAAAGCGGAAGGTGTACCAATAGAACATTCTACTTGGTTGGTTTTCTACTTGGTTGGTGCAGTTGAGACAACTGCACCCCCTAACCATTCTACTCTGTTGGTGCACTTGAGACAAGTGCACCCCCTATACTTACTTCCTCATGCTCTGCTCCTTGCGGTATTGCGTTGGCGACATGCCGAGGTGGCTCTTCGTGAACTTGCCGAAGAACGAGAGATTGGGGAAGCCCAACAGCTCCGATATCTCTTTTATGGAGAGGTTAGAACGGCGCAGATATTTCTCTATCGCCTTCACCGTGTAGCTGTGTATCCAGTCGAGCGCCGTGCGCCCCGTCACCTGTTTCGTGATGTTCGAGAGATACTTCGGCGTGATGCACAGCTCCTGCGCATATTTCTTCACAGGCTGCATCCTGCCGTTGTTCGCCGACAGCATCTCGATGAAGCGCTGGAAGAGCAAGTTGGCCTGCTTGAGATTGCCTCCTTCGATGCTATACTCCACGTAGGGCGTGATGATGGCGAACAGCTCGTAGATGGAACTTAGCAGCAAGCAGTGCATAATCTCCTTATGATAGAAACCATGCGGATTCTTTATCTTGTGTGCAATGATGGCGTAGTACTTCAAGAACATCTGTTGGCGTTCCTCGTTGAGGTGGATCACGGGGTTGTGCGATACGTAACCGAGCAGATTAAGATAGTCGCGGTTCACCTGCACACTGGCTTGGGCTGCCTTGCTCGACACGCCGACACTTTTCGAGTCGTAGTCGGGCGATACCATCACGTTTTCCCATGTGCTGCTGGGCAGACAGATAATCACGTCGCCCGCCTTTGCGGTATATGCGTTGGAGCTGGTTTCAAATTGTATACGTCCCTTAGTGCAGTAGACCATCATAATCATATCAAACTTAAACGTGCCGTCTACCTGCAGCACCTTGTCGATGCCGTCGAGCACAACCATGTCGCCATCTATGTAGTCGGCATTGCCGTAATGAGCGATGAGTCCTATGTCAATCTTCAGTTCTGTCATTTCGTTAGCCATTATGTTTCATAATTAAGATTCGTATGCAAAGTTATTTTAACATCCGCAAAGGTAGTCATTATTTCCATACCGATATTATTCCGTTTTGCCGATTTTGTATTCTTTAAGTCAGATTTCATAAAATTATTACGCCTAACGCTGGTTATGAATAGTGTAAAGTAGTAGAAAAAGATGTAAACCGGTCATTAGATGACAGAAAAGTTGTAACTTTGCACGAACATTAGGCAATTAGTAAGCAAATACATATAAATAAAAACAAAAATAAGAGAAAATGAATGTAGCTATTGTTGGTGCGAGTGGCGCCGTAGGACAGGAGTTTCTGCGCATCCTCGCCGAGAGAGAGTTCCCCATTGACAATTTAGTGTTGTTTGGTTCTGAGCGTTCGGCTGGAAAGAAATACACGTTCAAAGGTAAGGAGTATGAGGTGAAGCTCTTGCAGCACAACGACGATTTCAAGGACATCGACGTTGCGTTCACATCGGCTGGTGGTGGCACCTCTAAGGAGTATGCCGAGACTATCACTAAGTACGGTGCAGTGATGATCGACAACTCGTCGGCGTTCCGCATGTGCGACGATGTACCATTGGTAGTGCCAGAGTGCAATGCCGAGGATGCTCTGAAGCGTCCGCGTGGCATCATCGCCAACCCTAACTGCACCACTATTATGATGGTGGTAGTGCTGAAGCCGCTGGAGCAGCTCAGCCACATCAAGCGCATACACATCGCCAGCTACCAAAGCGCATCGGGCGCAGGCGCAGCTGCCATGGCAGAGCTGCAGGAGCAGTATCGCGAGCTGGTGAACAACGAGCCGGTGAAGGTGGAGAAATTCCCGCACCAGTTGGCGTATAACGTCATCCCGCAGATTGATGTCTTCACCGACAACGGATACACCAAGGAGGAGATGAAGATGTTCAACGAAACACGCAAGATCATGCACAGCGACGTGCGCTGCTCTGCGATGTGCGTGCGCGTCAGCTCGCTCCGCTCTCACTCCGAGTCGGTATGGATTGAGACCGAACGCCCCATCAGCGTCGAGGAGGCTCAGAAGGCAATCGCTGCGGCTCCTGGTTGCACACTGAAGGACGACCCGCAGAACCTCGTCTACCCGATGCCGCTGGAGACAGCCGGCAAGGACGACGTGTTCGTAGGCCGCGTGCGCAAGGATCTCGCCGACGACTGCGGACTCACGTTCTGGCTCTCGGGCGACCAGATCCGCAAGGGTGCTGCGCTCAACGCGGTGCAGATTGCGGAGTACCTGTATAAGGTGGGCGACCTGAAGTAAGCGGTTCTCCCACAGAATTCACGGAATTCACAGAAGCTTCTTAGGAGGGTATGGCATCCTTGCCATACCCACGCCATCGGCATAATCCTCCCACAGATTCCACTGATTTTCACAGATGGGACTTATACAAAGAACTCCCACAGATTCCACAGATTTTCACAGATGGGACTTATACAAAGAACTCCCACAGATTCCACAGATTTTCACAGAAGTACTTATACAAAGAACTCCCACAGAATTCACAGAATTCACAGAAGTTTAGGTGCATTTATTGCAGTGTGAGTATGGCAGGAATGCCATACCATCCTATACATCTGTGTGAATTCCGTGAAATCTGTGGGAGTTCTTTGTATAAGTACTTCTGTGAATTCCGTGAATTCTGTGGGAGTTTTGTTTTCCTCTATTTTGTGGGAGCGTTAGAACTTGAGTTTCACGCTTGCACCAGCCATTACCCAGATGCCCGGCTGCTTCACGTTGCCCAGGTCGTAGTAGTGGTGGTTTGTGATATTGTCGGCCTTTACATATATATTGTATGTAGGCGCAGACCACTGCAAGCGCACATCCACCTTTGTGTACGGATGATAACCGTTCATGCGCTCCTGCCAACGCAGCGCCCACGATGCCGTGAGCTGTCGCCAGATGCGATGGTCAACCTGCAGCGTAGCCTTGTGGCGCAGATACTCTAAGGCGTAGAGCGAACCGAAGACATCACCGTCGGTAGAGTGCTTCTGATGGATGAACGCATAGCCAGCCTTTATGCGCGTGATGAAGAACTTCGGCAGCAACTCCTGCAGGTGCAGCGCAGCATCAACGGAGTAACCCATGTTGTCGAGCTTACCGATGTTCATAGCCTGATACTTCTTGCTCTCAGCCGTAGGGTACACCCAGTCGATGATGTCCGTACCCTTCGAGTAGAACCCACTCAGCATTGCCTCGAAGCCGTGCGTGCGGTAGCGCGTGCCCACCTTGAACGCCTCGTTCTTCTCCGGACGCAGCGCAATGTCGCCCTGCTGCACCGAGTTGCTGGTATAAAGGTCGGTGTACGTAGGCACGCGCAACGCGCGGTTCCACGAAGCATACACCTTCCACTCGTCGTTCGGGCGGTAGCTCACGTCAACACCCGGGTAGAGGCGGAACTTGCCGTCGAGCGCCGTGTTGCGGTTGGCGAGCAAGCCAGCCGACAGCGTGAAGCCGCCCACGATGACGTTATGCTCGAGGAAGAGACTCGTGTTGGTGCGTTCGCCGAGTCGGTTGTACTTGCGGTCGGTGCCGCTGATAGCCACCCATTTGTCCTCCGGCTGCACATCGCCGTACGCCGTGCTGAGGATATGCTCGCGGCGCACGTCCACGCCAGCCGCCGTCTTGCCGAGCAGCCACGAGGTATGAGCGTTGAGCGAGCCGCCGTAGGTGTCGAGACGGTGATAGTTCTCGCCGGCAGCAGCACCCTCCTTGCCCTTTATGAGCTGGTAGTGGTCTACATCCTTATGCCAGTAGACCATCGGCGTGAGCACGAAACGCTCGTCAGCCCACGGCTTTATCTCCGCCTGTGCCGACGCCAGGAAACGGCGTGTAGCCTCAAACTGATTATTGAACTTCGCACTGTAGAACGTAGACGCACCGAAGTCCTGCGACGAGAAGCCGCCCTGCCACTGCATGTCTACGTAGCGCGACTTCCAGCTGCCCGTGTAGTAGGCGCGACGACGACGGAAGTCGCTGTTCTCCGTGCCTCCATCGCTCTGCGTGTAGCCACCGCTTAGCTTCTGGCGCACCGCACCCGTAGCAAGATTAACGCTTGCGTCGCCGCCGAACGTGCCGAACGAGCCGCCCTCGGCAGCCACCGTTACGTTGTTCTCGGCATCGGCACGCGTTACGATGTTGATGGCACCGCTGAACGCCGACGAACCGAACACACGTGCCGAAGCACCCTCGAGAACCTCGATGCGCTCAATGTCGGAAAGCGAAACTGGAAAATCGGCAGCGTTGTGACCCGTCTGTGCACTCGAAATATTCATGCCATTCAATAGAATGGTGATCTGGTCGAACGTGCCGCCGTTGATGGAGATGTCCGTCTGTACACCAAAGCCCCCGCGCTGACGGACATCCACGCCCGGGACTAACTTTAAAATGTCGTTGACACTCGCTGCTTCCGCACGCTGAATGTCGTCGCGCGAAATGACAGCCACAATCTTTGCCGACTGCAATGCAGTGAGCGGAGCACGCGAACCCGTTACGAGCACCTCGTCGAGCTTCACCTCCTCACGGCTCAGCGAGTCGAGAGCCAGAGCCGACGCTACAGGCTTTGTGCTGATGCCCTCTGCCTTGGCGTTGGTGAGCGTAGCCACACTGAGCGTGCAGATGAGCACCTCGCGACCCAGGCAGCTGAAAAGAGCGTAGCTGCGGTGCGTGAAGTGCTTGAAATGCAATGCCACAGGGCGTGCGTTGAAATTGTTTTTGAACATAAAAAATATAAATTGTTAATGATGAAAGGGGTGTTTTGAGCGTGCAAAGTTAGTATAAACTCGGCAAATTACAAAATAAGCAGGCACGTTTTTCTCCTACTCGTACACGCCGTACACCATGTAGCTGCCGTCGCCACGCAGCGTGATGCTCTCGCCCGTCGCCTCGTTGAGCGTGCCTTGCCACATCGCTGCGAACGCATACGGCTGCCAGCGCAGACCGTCGCCCTCAAGGTGCGAGCACGTGAGGTTGAAGATGCTCACTTGCTGTCCGGCAAAGGTGGCAAGTTCTGTTGTGCCGGAAGCCGAAAGGAACACGCCGTGGTCGGTAGCCATCAACGCCGCGATGTGCATCTCGCGACGGTAGAAGTCGAGCAGCGATATGTTGCCTAATGTGTGGTCCTCGCGCTTGCCCGTAGCTCCGACGTAAGCAATGCGGCGGCATCCACGTTCCACGCAGAAGCGTGTTGCCTTCGTAAGGTCGTTGTACTCCTGCTCCTCCACCTTATATATAATGTCGCGGTGCGCTGTCTGGAACTCCTGCGACATCGAGTCGCAGTCGCCTATAATCGCCGTCGGCATGTATCCGCGTCGTATCAGTTCTTCGCCAGCCGAGTCGCACGCCACAAGCATCCGTGCCTGTTCGACGAGCCTGAGTGGCACAGCATGAGTGGGGAAGTCGCCACCGGCTACGACGACCGCATCGAAGCCGTCCGGCTGTAGCGATGCAAAGCTTTTGGGAGTGTGTGGTTGGTTGCACATGTTTATTATGTTTTAGTTGGCAGTGGTTGTTCGTCAACTGTATACTTTGTTTTGAGCAAGCAAAAGTACGCAATAAAAAGCACTTTCTATTGCTTTTTTCTTTATATTTGCAGCACCAAATCAAACTATTATTCTATTATTCTATTATTCTATTATGGCAGAAACCTCGAATACTCAGCACGTGTTGAAATCGCAAGCCAATTGGGATGCGCTTTATTTCTATCAGAAGTCGGATGTGATATATCAGCTTGCGTTCGCCTTCTGTGAGCGCTTTATACATTTATACAAAGACCGCACGCGCGACCAAGTTATACAGGCAGCACGTTCGTGTAAGCAAAATATCGTGGAAGGCTTGGCGGACGGTGTCGCCTCCACGGAGATGCAACTGAAGCTACTCAACGTGGCTCGCGCTTCGCTGAAGGAGTTGCGCGAGGACTTTGAGGACTATATAAAGTCGCGTCACCTACAGTTCTTCGTTAGCGGTGAACCGCGCTACGCTGATATGCTCAACTATTGTCGCTATCATAATTGCCTGTCCGATTATGAGCCGTTCTTCGCGCAGTGGACTGACGAGCAGATGTGCAACTATGCCATCACTCTCTGCCACTTTATCGACCGGATGATGATGTCGTTCTTGAAGAAACTGGAGCAGGAGTTTATCACTGAGGGCGGCATAAAGGAGCGTATGCACCGCGCTCGCACTGGATATCGCCAGCAGCAAGACGAGCGTTTGAAGCAGCTGGAGGCAGAGCTGCCACGTCTGAAGCAATCCCTCGCTGAGGCACAGGCTGAAACTACGAAGTGGAAGGCAGAGGCTACGAAGTGGAAGGCAGCCTTCGAGGATTTAAAGCAAAGAGCGCTAAAGATGTATTATGGAAAGGAAGAGGAGATAAAGAGGCTGAAGGAACAGCTTGGGGAGGAGAAACTATAGACGTTCTAGATGTTCTAGATATTCTAGATATTCTAGATGTTCTAGATTCTCTATACCTGCGCCTTTCTCGCAAGCCCCTTCCACTTCCAATATCCCATGACCGCTATCACCACATACAGCCCATAGAGCCCAGCCTTGAACGGTATGCCCTTAACCACGTACAGATAGCAGCAGACAACGTCGACGGCTATCCAGAAGAGCCACTGCTCAACATACTTGCGTGCCAATGCCCATAAGCCGACGAAGCTCAGAGCGTTGGTGAAAGCATCGAGCAAGGGAACCGTACTGTTGGTGTAAGCCACCAAGACATAATATGTGGCAGCCCAGGCAAGGAAGAAAAAGCCGAGCGTGCGCAAGATGAGGCGGCGAGGAAAAAACGTTATAGGAAGATCTTCGGAAGAACTGCTAACCGCACTTGCAGCTTCTATCTTATCAGAGCTAACCGCGCTTGCGCCTTCTTTCTTATCAGAGCCTTTGCGTTTAATCATTGCCTTCCATTTCGCTCCGAACTTCCACACGGCATAGCCGTATATTGCGGCAAGCGTGTAGTAGACAGCCATGCCGGCATCACCATAGAGACCGTGGCTCCAGTAGAGGTAAATATCCATGGCTGGCATCACGATGCCTACAACCCACAGCGCGATGCTCGCACGGTATTCGAGAACGAGATAGATGAGCCCGAGGATTGTTGTGACAATGTCGAGCCAGTGAGTGGAGAGAAAATCTGTCATTTTATCAAAAAAAACAGCCCCTCCCCGACGGGGGAGGGACGAGGTTTTAGAACTTCAGTGTTACGGTTCCCATGCAGTTGAAACCAGCCATTGGGATGTAAGCCACGGTAGAGTTGCGCTTACCCTGGTTGTACCAGTCGTAGTAGACGTAGCCAGAAGCTGCATAGTGACGGTTGAATATATTGTTGAAGTCGGCACCGAGCACAATCTGCTTCAAGCCAAGCATACGCTTCGCGAAGTTGAATGTGTACGAAGCGTTCACGTTAGTCTGCGAATAGCAGGGCAGTGAGCGATCAGAACTCTCGGTGTTGTCGAGATACTGCTTGCTGACGAAGTTGGTGTGCCATGTGGCGCGGAAACCAGCGAAGTGAACATCTACGAAGCCGTTGAGGATAGCCGACGGCGAGAAAGCAATGGTAGAGCTCTTGTATGTGTTCCATACGGCAGCAGCATCCCAGCTCTCGACACACTCCTTGAAGTTGTGCAGACGGTTGCGGCTCAGCGCGGCGTTACCCTCTACAGAGAGCCATGAGAGTGGGCTCCAGCCTGCTGACAGCTCAGCACCGAGACGATAAGAGTCCTTGATGTTGCGTGTCAGTGCCTCGCCGATGTCGCTCTTCTCACCAGTCATCACGAACTGGTTGACGTACTTCATGTAGTAGAAGTTGACACCTGCGAACCAGTTCTCGCCCTGATACTGATAACCCCACTCGATGTCGAGCAGACGCTCAGGCGACGGATTGCCGTAGCCGATGTTGTCGGTGAAGTTGTTGCGCTCCGGCTCGCGGTTGGCGTAGGCGATAGAAGCGTAAACCTTATGTCCGTTAGCATCGTAGCTGATGCCAGCCTTCGGGTTGACGAAGAAGTAGTTCTCGTTGATGTTGATGCTCTGGTTCTTGTAGTTGCCGTCGGCACCCTGCTCGAAGCGGTCGTTGATGCCGTCGGTCTGATAGTTGACATAGCGCATCTGCATATCGAGGAACCAGTTCCAACCCTTGCCGAACTTGCGGTTAGCCTTGAAGAACCAGCTCAAGTCGTTCTTATCTGCGTCAGAGTCGTAGTACTTGTAGCGACCATTAGTGAAGTACTTTTCCTCGAGAGTCTTGTCAGCGATGTATGTCACCTTGCCCCAGTGGTTGCAACGGAAGAGCTGCATACTAAGACCACCCGTAACATCCCACAGAGCATCCTTATAGTTCACGTTGTAGAGAGCGCCATAGTTGTTCTGTGTGAGTCCTTTCTTGCGGATAGCATCCGACTTAACCAGTTTCAGTTCGCCGTCCTTTACGTACATCTCGTTGATGCCAAACTTAGAAGCCAACTTTGTGTTCTGCTTGAACTCGGTGTAGTAGCCGTAGCCGTATGTGTAGTGAGCTGTTACGGAGTGGCTCCAACGGTCGGTAGGCTGCCATGTGAAGTTGAGGATGTTGTGGCTCTGCTCGAAGTTGTCAGTGGTCTTATCCCAGTATGAGCCGTCGCGCATCTTGTAACGCTCTGTTGTGAGCGGCTTACTTGGATCGGGTGCCCAGTTGTCATCCATCGGGATGTTGAGCGACTCGTAGAGCGGGTTGAACTTGCCCAATCCATGCTTCCACATATCCTTATAGCTCTTGATGCCCCATGCCTTGAGGTCGGTATCGCCGTCGTAGTTACATGCTGGCACACCGTTCCATGCCTGACCTGTGTGCTCGAAGTTGCCGATGTTCTTATACGAAATCTTGAAGCGGTCGCCGAACCATGTCAGTCCGCCGTAGTACGAACCTGAGCGTCCGCTTGTGCCGTGGATGTATCCGTCGGTATTGGTCTCGTGGTAAGCACCGTCGAGTACGAGGTGATCCCAGAGCAGACCCGTTGAGAACTTGCCACCAAAGCGGTATGTGTTGAACGAACCGTAAGAGCCAGTAACCTCTACGGTTGGCTTCAGCGACGGCGCAGCTGTAGCAAGCGACACCGCACCACCGAAGGCTCCGTCGCCGTTGGTTGATGAACCGATGCCACGCTGAATTTGTGCGCTACCCATAAGGGCTGCATAGCTGTTCATATTTGCCCAGAACACGCACTGGTCCTCAGGCGAGTTGAGAGGTACACCGTCTACCGTTACGTTAATGCGGCTACCGGCAGCACCACGCATACGCATATAAACAGTACCTGTACCCACGCCGTTCTCGCTCCATGCAAGCACGCCCGGTGTGCGAGCGAAGAGCATAGGCAACTCTCTACCAGAGGTAGCGAAGCGCTCAAGCTCAGGCTTATTGATGTTTTCTACTGCAAATGGTGAACTCTTCGGGGCTCTTACAGCCTTTACTACCACCTCGTTGAGGTTGTTCACACGGGTAGTGTCGAGCTTGTTCTGCTCGCCAGCAGCTTGCGAAGGGCAAGTGCACGCAGCAGCCAAGGCTACTCCAATGATTTTCTTCATCTTTTTTAAAGTTGATGTTGTTATCCAATAATAAGACTATAAGGGCTTTTGAAATAAAGAAAACCGTTCGTATCTGTACCTTATCGCTACGCCGGTATTATCCGGATCAGCTCTGAGGGTATGTTCTCAGACGGCAAATATTCCGCCACCCCTTAGTCTACACTATATAAACTGGGTGCAAAGTTAACTAAATTTTGCATATTCAAACAATTTGTTTGTATAATAAACCCTAAAAAATGTGCGTAGCGGGCGGAATATGAAAAATTTGTAGTAAGTTTGCAACACTGAAAAGGCGAGCCAATAAAGGGTTGATGCGCCTTTCGATATTCACACATTATATATAATATAGAACGAAAATGGGGCGTTTGAAACTCGTTTTGGCTTTGATAAGCCATTATAAATATGCCATAACCATAATCATCGGCGTGCTCACCGTGGGCTTTGTTGATGAGAATAGCTTCCTGCATCGTTTCCAACTCGAGATGCAAATCAGCGACCTGGAGGAGGAAATAGCGAAGTATAATGCGCAGAACGAAAGCGACCTGAAGAAGCTGAAGGAGATGCGCCAGGGTCCGCAAGCGTTTCAGAAGATAGCACGCGAACGCTACTTTATGAAGGCTGACGACGAGGATATCTATGTGCTTAGCGACGACCCCCAACCTGAAAAAGCAAAAGAGTAAACTACAATGAAACAACTAAATACTATACAAAGCGCGCTATTCCTCATCGGAGGCGTATTAATGGTGATAGGAGCTGGCTGCTTCGTCTTTATGTTCGCACAGCAGATTGTATGCTGGATATTCCTTGTCGGAGCATTACTGTTTGCAGCGATGCAGGTGAACCAGGCATACGAAGGACATAACCCCACCATCAAGCGACTCAAGAAGATAATGACCTTCGCCGACATCTTCTTCGTACTGGCAGGTCTGCTCATGGTAGATAGTGCTAACATGTGGCTCAAGGACTACTTCGCCGACACCATCACTTACTTCAACGTAGTTTACAACAAATGGGTGTTGCTATTGCTCGCTGCAGCCATACTCGAGATGTACTCTATGCACCGCATAGCATCGGAGTTGAAGAAAGACGCGGTGGAGGACGAAGCCGACAGTGAAGAGCAGGACGATGCTCCAGCCACAGACAGACAATAAGAAAACAATAAGAACCCAATAAAAACTCAAGATAATGAAGAAGCTACTTTACGCTTTACTCTGTATAATAGCATTGGCATCATGCTCCAGCTCGTACAGCATACAAGGCTCTTCGAACGTGTCCACACTCGATGGTCGTATGCTCTACCTGAAGGTGCTAAGCAATAACGACTTCAAGAAGATTGACTCCTGCGATGTCGTACACGGACAGTTTCAGTTCAGCGGAACGTTCGACACCGTGCGCCTCGCCAATATCTTCATGGACGACGAGAGCATACTGCCACTCGTAATCGAAAGTGGCGACATTACTATAAAGCTCGACAACACACAGCAGAATGTGAGTGGCACACCGCTCAACGACGAGCTCTTTAAGTTCTTCAACAAGTACAACCAGTTGAAAAATCAGGAAGCCGAACTGCTGCACACTCACGACCGCGCCATCATGGACGGTAGCGATATGGAGGCAGTGACACGCCACATCAACGCCGAGGCAGTGCGACTCATGGCAGAAGAGGACAAGCTCGTCACAACATTCGTCACCGAGAACTTCGACAATGTGCTTGGTCCGGGCGTATTCTTCATGATGACCATCGGCTATCGCTATCCCGAACTCACACCGTGGATAGAGGATATCATGAGCAAAGCCACCGACAAGTTCAAGAACGACCCATACGTGAAGGACTACTATCAGAAGGCTCTGGAGAACCAAGCCATTATGAACGGCATGAAAGAAGTGAACAATGCGCCTGCCGGTGCTGCTACCGTTCCTTCGATGCCCGACGGACCGACGCCGAACGAGCTGGCACAGCCCGCTGCCAGCGAATAGCATACGCTAACAACGATCAGTAACTATATCTAAGAAATATGAAAACATTAGTATTTGGTGGTAAGCTTGTCAACGAGGGGGCTACGCGAGTAGCGTCCCTCGTTGTCGACGGCGACACCATTACAGACATTATAGAAGGTACAGAAACACCTCGTGGCGACTACGACAGCATCGTAGATGCCACGGGGTGTTTTGTTATGCCCGGAGTGATCGACTGTCACGTACACTTCCGCGACCCCGGACTGACCGAGAAGGCGGACATGGAGACCGAGAGTCGTGCTGCGGCTTACGGCGGTGTCACCACCTACTTCGATATGCCGAACACCAAGCCACAGACCACAACCGAGGAAGCACTCAACGCTAAGTTTGAGGACGCAGCCACAAAGTCGCACGTCAACTACAGCTTCTTCATCGGAGCTACAAACGACAACATCGACTGCGTCACCGGTATCGACCCACACCGCGTGCCGGGCATAAAGCTCTTCATGGGTTCGTCTACGGGCAACATGCTCGTCGACAGACAGGACGTGCTACACGAACTGTTCAGCAAGGCGACACTGCCACTGATGGCTCACTGCGAGGATACTGACATCATCAACCGCAACATGAAGCACGCACAGGAGCAGTACGGCGACGACCCCGCCGTTGAGCACCACCCTGAGATACGCTCCGAGGCAGCGTGCTACGAGTCGACAAAGCGCGCCGTAGACCTCGCTGAGCAGACAGGTGCACGTCTGCATGTGGCACACATGACCACAGCACGCGAGCTGGAGCTGTTCGGCTCTTCGCCACGCATCACGGCAGAGGCTGTCGTGGCTCACCTCGTATTCACAAAGGACGACTACGCTCGCCTCGGCACACGTATAAAGTGCAACCCTGCCATCAAGACCGCTGCCGACCGCGACGCACTGCGCCACGCTCTCACCGACGGACGCATAACAACCATCGGCACCGACCACGCACCTCATCTGCTGAAGGACAAGGAGGGCGGATGCGCGCGCGCCGCTTCGGGTATGCCTATGGTGCAGTTCTCGCTTGTCACAATGCTCGAACTTGTGGACGAAGGTGTGCTCAGCATGGAGCGCCTCGTCACACTGATGGCGCACAACCCAGCTACGCTCTTCGAGGTGTCGAAGCGTGGCTTTGTGCGCAAGGGCTACAAGGCAGACCTCGTCATCGTGAAGCCCGACGCTCCGTGGACCGTAACGCCGGAGACGATACAGAGCAAGTGCGGCTGGAGTCCAATGGAGGGTCATACCTATCAGTGGCAGGTACGCACCACGATGTGCAACGGACAGATTATATATAACAATTGGGCGTTCGATGCGTCGAGCCGTGGCGAGGCGGTGCGCTTTAGAGAGTAGACCGACGATGCTGCAATACACCGATTATAACATCTCCACCCTGCGTCCGTACATCAACTGGCTCTACTTCTATTTCGCCTGGGGGCTCTCGGGCAAGCCGCAGGAGGCTAAAGACCGAATGCGGGCGGAGGCAGAACAGATGCTCGACAGCTTTGAGACGCGCTACCAGACACACGCTGCCGTAGGCCTGTTCGAGGCTAACAGCGACGGCGACGACATACTCATTGACGATGTGCGGCTGCCTATGTTGCGTCAGCAACATCCCACACGTGAGGGCGAGCCGAACCTATCGCTTGCCGACTTCATCCGTCCGCAGGCTTCGGGCGTGACAGACCGCATCGGAGTGTTCGCCACTACGGTCGACCTGGCGTTGGAGCACGATTTCCTTACCGACGACTATCAGCGTATGCTGGCGCAGACACTTGCCGACCGACTCGCTGAGGCTACGGCGGAGGTGCTTCACATGGAGGTACGTCGCTCGCTATGGGGATATGCACCCGACGAAAATCTGTCTGTAGCCGAACTCCTGCGCGAGGATTTTCAAGGCATACGTCCGGCTGTGGGCTATCCGTCGATGCCCGACACGAGTGTCAACTTCATCATCGATCGGCTCATCAACCTCAAGCAGATTGGCATCCGACTCACCGAGAGTGGTGCCATGAAGCCCCACGCATCGGTGTCCGGACTGATGTTCGCCCACCCGAAGGCGCATTACTTCGAGTTGGGGCGCATCGGCGAAGACCAGTTGCGCGACTATGCGCACCGTCGCGGACTGCCCGTGGAGCTCATACGCAGGTTTTTGAAATAGATGAAAACTCTGTAACAACACTATCGCAAGTTTATAAGGAACGTTTTCGTTAAGCCAAATGAGCAGAACCGAGCTTGCTCGAGTTATGCCATGGCGAGAAAACGTGCCATAAAATGGAACATAATGATCGCAAGGATATCAATACTCATACTGCTGCTCACGTTGCTGCCCGACCTGTACATATACCGACGCTATCTGCGCTGGCGCTTCGACATGACGCTTTGGATGCGACTGCTGTGGTGGGTGCCGGGAGCCGCTATGATAGCCTGTACCGCAGCCTATTCGATGATGCGCAACTTTGCGCCCGATAACCTCACGCTCTTCAACGTGTATCTGTTCATGCTCGGGCTGCTCATCGTGCCGAAGGTGGTCTTCACCTTGTCGTCGCTCGCCGGACTGGCTGTTAAGCGACTGCTGAAGTTGCGCACCAACTGGGGCAACCACACCGGATTGGTGCTTGTGCTCGGATGGTTCTATGTGCTGTTCATGGGTACGATGGTGGGTCCCGACCAGCTGCACGTGAAGCGCGTTACGCTCGAGTTCGACAGTCTGCCGAAAGCCTTCGACGGCTATCGCATCGTGCAGCTCTCGGATATGCACCTCGGCTCGATGAAGCAGGAGTTTGCTCAGCGCATGGTGGCACAGGTTAACGAGCTACATCCCGATGCCATTCTCTTCACCGGCGACTTACAGAATATGCGCCCACAGGAGTTGGTGCGTCATGCGCCCACGTTGGTTCATCTGCATCCTGTTGACGGCATATTCTCCGTGCTTGGCAACCACGACTACGCCGACTATGTGAAGACAGCCACGGCGGAGCAGAAGCGCGACATGGAACGGTTGACACGTTCGTTCGAGGCTTCGCTCAACTGGGACTTGCTGCTCAACGAGCGTCGCATCTTGCGTCGCGGAGCCGACTCGATAGTGATAGCCGGAACGGAGAACGACGGTCGTCCGCCATTCCCCTGCAAAGCCGACTATCGCAAGGCACTGCACGGCATATCGCCCAAATCGTTCGTCATTATGATGCAGCACGACCCGTCGGCATGGCGCCGCCACATACTGCCCCAATGCACAGCGCAACTAACACTGAGCGGACACACCCACGGCGGACAGCTGTCGCTCTTCGGATGGCGACCCACAAGTCTTGTCAACAGCGAGGATGCCGGACTGTATAGCGAGGGCAAACGCTTCCTCTTTGTGTCTACGGGCGTGGGAGGTTTCCTGCCGTTCCGCTTCCACATGAAACCGGAGATTGTGGAAATCACTTTAAAAGTAAAAAGGTAAAAAGGTAAAAAAGTAAAAAGAGCCCCTCCCAACCCTCCCCATCGGGGAGGGCTTAATTAGCAAAAGTTTAGGCAAAGGCTTAGAAAGGCTTAAGAAGGCTTAGTTCGGCTTATAAAATAAAAAAACAAAACAAGCAATGAAATATCTATATCGTACATACCAACTCCTGATAGCTCTCCCCTTGATAGCTGTCTACACCCTCATCACCAGCTTGATGGTTACAATCGGTTGCACCTTAGGCAATGGTCACTTCTGGGGCTACTACCCCGGCAAGTGGTGGGCGCAGTTCATCATACGCATACTCCTGCTGCCGGTGAAGGTGGAGGGACGCGAGAACCTTGTGAAGGGACAGTCGTATGTGTTCGTAGCCAACCATCAGGGAGCGTTCGACATCTTCCTCATCTACGGCTTCCTCTCGCGCAACTTCAAGTGGATGATGAAGCGCCAGCTACGCCAGATGCCGTTCGTTGGCAAGGCGTGCGAGTCGGCTCACCACATCTTCGTCGACAAGCGTGGCGCAAGCAAGATACGCGAGACCTACGACCGCGCTCGACAGACGCTGCAGGGTGGTATGTCGCTCGTGGTGTTCCCCGAGGGGGCACGCTCGTTCACAGGACACATGGGCGTATTCAAGCGCGGAGCCTTCATGCTCGCCGACGACATCGAGCTGCCCGTTGTGCCGCTCACCATCAATGGCTCGTTCGACATCATGCCACGCACTCGCGATATGAAGTGGGTCGTTTGGCATCCGCTCCGTCTCACCATACACAAGCCGATACTGCCAATCGGCAAGGGTACGGACAACATCAAGTATCTTGAGGAAGAGAGCTACAAGGTGGTGATGAGCGGGCTGGAGGAGCAATATCAGGGCTTTGTGGAGAACCCCGACCAGTAAAACTCCCGAAAACACGTTTTTTAACGCTACGGCGGCACCCGTATCGAATACATTTAGTATATTTGCATATTAGTTGACGAGTTACAAGTTACGAGTTGACAATGTAAAACCATTCAATAGCAAAACAATGAACAAAAGCGATAGTATAGTAATCATACCGACATATAACGAGAAGGAGAACATCGAGAAGATCATACGCGCGGTGTTCTCACTTGAGAAGTGTTTCCACATCCTCGTCATCGACGACGGTAGTCCCGACGGCACTGCAGCCATCGTGAAGCACCTCATCAGTGATGAGTTCGGCGACCGCCTCTTCATCCTCGAGCGCAGTGGCAAGTTGGGTCTTGGCACGGCGTACATCACAGGCTTCAAGTGGGCGCTTGAGCACGGCTACGACTACATCTTCGAGATGGATGCCGACTTCTCTCACGACCCCAACGACCTACCACGCCTCTACAGTGCTTGTCACGACGAGGGTTACGACGTGGCTATCGGCTCGCGCTACGTGAGCGGTGTGAACGTTGTCAACTGGCCTATCGGTCGCGTGCTGATGAGCTACTTCGCGTCGAAGTACGTGCGTATGGTTACGGGCTTCAAGGTGCACGACACCACCGCCGGCTTCAAGTGCTACCGTCGTTGCGTGCTCTCTTCTATCGACCTCGACAAGGTGCGCTTCAAGGGCTACGGCTTCCAGATAGAGATGAAGTTCACGGCTTACAAGATGGGCTACAAGATCAAGGAAGTGCCGGTCATCTTCGTCAACCGTCGCGAGGGTGTCAGCAAGATGAGCGGTGGCATCTTCGGCGAGGCGTTCTTCGGCGTGATGCGACTCAGATGGGACGGCTGGTTCAGAAAGTATCCTGAGGCGAAACACTAAAAAACTCTATTGCTTAAGACCGCATCAGCTGCTTTTCTGCATCTTAAGGGGGTGCACTTGTCTCAAGTGCACCAACAAAGCAAAAGGTCCGCAACAGACGGTTTAAGCACTAACCAGACCTATGGAAATAAGAAACATCAGCAACATTTATACAGCCCTGCCACAGTGCGGGGCTTTTTTGAAAGCTATCAGCGATGAGTCGGTGAGACACGTATTCCTCGGTGGACTACTTGCCTCATCGGCTCCTGTGTTTTTCTCCGCCGTAGCCGAACGCTTCAATTCAAAACTCAAAACTCAAAACTCAAAACTCAACACTCTCACTGCCGTTTTCATCCTTCAAGACAACGACGAGGCAGGCTACTTCTATCACGACCTGACGCAGATACTCGGCACCGACAACGTGCTCTTCTTCCCGTCGTCCTACCGTCGTGCGGTGAAGTACGGACAGCGCGACGCTGCCAACGAGATATTGCGCACCGAGACATTGAGTCGTCTCGCGGCTCTTACCTCTGTTGACACGCAGAAGGCATCAACGGGCAAGGGCGCAGGCAAGAATGCAGACGATGCTGCTGAAGCTCTCTACGTTGTGACCTGCCCCGAGGCGCTCAGCGAGCTTGTCGTGTCGAAGCGTCGCCTCGACGAGCGCACCATCAACATCGCCGTTGGCGACATCATCGACTTTGCCGACCTCGGACGCCAGATGCGTGAGTTCGGTTTCAAGGAGGTCGACTACGTCTACGAGCCTGGTCAGTTCGCAATGCGTGGCAGCATCATCGATGTCTATTCCTACTCGTCGGAGCTGCCGTTCCGCATCGACTTCTTCGGCGACGAGGTGGACACCATACGCACGTTCGAGGTAGCCGATCAGCTCTCGAAGGACGCGAAGCAGCAGGTGCGCATCGTGCCCGAACTGGCGCAGCTCACCGAAGAGAAGCAGCCGTTCACGTCGCTACTGCCCGACGACGCGCTGCTCGTGATGAAAGACCGCCTCTATCTCTGTTCTACCATCGAGCAGATATACAACGACGGCTTTTCGCAGCAAGCCATGACCGAACGTTTGGAGGGTGCTACGGAGGTGGAGCAGCAGCAGATAATGCGCGATATGCGCAAGGAGAACAACCTCGTGTCGCCCACGCGCTTCCGCGAGGAGATATGCCGCTTCCGTCTCGTGGAGTTCGGCGCAAAGCCTACGGGCACGCCGCAGGTGTCCATCGAGTTCCACATCTCGCCGCAGCCACTCTTCCACAAGAACTTCAGTCTGCTCACCCGGACCCTCGACGATTATCTTCTGCAGGGCTACCAGCTCTACATCCTCGCCGACTCGGAGAAGCAGACGCAGCGCCTGCGCGATATTTTCGACAGTGAGGAGTTGCAACAGATGCGCAGAAACAAGGAGCACTCTCTATCTGCAAATCATAACTCTCAACTCCCAACTCTCAACTCTCAACTGAACAACTCTCAATTGAGCAACTCCTCATCGGCGGAGCCGACCACTCAAAACTCAAAATTCAAAACTCAAAACTCAAAACTCCCCTTCACTCCCGTCAACCGCACTCTGCACGAAGGTTTCGCCGACAACGACCTGCGTCTGTGCTTCTTCACCGACCATCAGATATTCGACCGCTTCCACAAGTACAACCTGAAGTCGGACGCAGCCCGAACGGGCAAGATGGCACTCACGATGAAGGAGCTGCAGGAGATGGAACCGGGCGACTTCATCGTGCACGTCGACTTCGGTATCGGCAAGTTCGGCGGCTTGGTGCGCGTGCCTGTCGGCGACTCCTACCAGGAGATGATACGCCTCTACTATCAGCGTGGCGACATCGTCGACGTGTCTATCCACTCGCTCTACAAGATATCAAAGTACCGCCGCAGCGACACGGGCGAACCGCCCCGACTCAGCACGCTCGGCACCGGCGCATGGGAGAAGCTGAAGGAGCGCACGAAGAAGCGCATCAAGGACATTGCGCGCGACCTCATCAAGCTCTACGCCAAGCGTCGCCACGAGAAAGGCTTCGCCTATTCTGCCGACTCCTATCTGCAGCACGAGCTTGAGGCATCGTTCCTCTACGAGGACACGCCCGACCAGCAGCGTGCCACGCACGACGTGAAGACCGACATGGAGTCTGCCCGACCGATGGATCGCCTGGTGTGTGGCGACGTGGGCTTCGGCAAGACCGAGGTGGCTATACGTGCAGCGTTCAAGGCGGCGTGCGACTCGAAGCAGGTGGCGGTGCTCGTGCCCACAACGGTGCTCGCCTTCCAGCACTACAAGACGTTTTCAGACCGTCTGAAGGGTATGCCGGTGCGTGTCGACTACCTCTCGCGTGCCCGCACGGCGAAGCAGACGCGCGAGGTGCTTGCCGACCTCAAGGCTGGCAAGATAGACATACTCGTCGGCACGCATAAGCTGATAGGAAAGACTGTGGAGTGGCACGATCTCGGACTGCTCATCATCGACGAGGAACAGAAGTTCGGCGTCTCTACAAAGGAGAAGCTGCGCACGCTGAAGACCAACGTCGACACGCTCACCATGTCGGCTACGCCGATACCGCGCACGCTCCAGTTCTCGCTGATGGGCGCACGCGACATGAGCATCATGCGCACGCCGCCGCCCAACCGCTACCCCGTACAGACCGAGCTGGGCGTGTACGGACATGAGATAATAGCCGATGCCATCAACTTCGAGATGTCGCGCAACGGACAGGTGTTCTTCGTCAACGACCGCATCAGCAACCTGCCCGAGATTGCCTCGCTCATAACGAAATACGTGCCCGACGCGCGTGTGGCTATCGGACACGGACAGATGTCGCCCGAGGAGCTTGAGAAGATTCTCATCGGCTTTATGAACTACGACTACGACGTGCTGCTCTCAACGACCATCGTCGAGAACGGCATCGACATCAGCAACGCCAACACCATCATCATCAACGATGCCCACCGCTTCGGACTCTCCGACCTCCACCAGATGCGCGGTCGCGTAGGTCGCTCCAACCGCAAGGCATTCTGCTATCTGCTTGCACCGCCTAAGTCGGTGCTCTCCTCCGAGGCACGCCGCCGACTGGAGGCTTTGGAGAACTTCTCCGAACTGGGCAGCGGCTTCAACCTCGCCATGCAGGATCTCGACATACGCGGTGCGGGCAACCTACTTGGTGCCGAGCAGAGCGGATTCATGGAGGACCTTGGCTACGAGACGTATCAGAAGATACTCAACCAGGCTGTCACCGAACTGAAGAACGACGAGTTTGCCGACATGTACGCCGAGGAAATGGCTGCAGGCAACAACCTCACAGGCGATGCCTTCGTGGAGGACTGCGCCGTGGAGAGCGACCTCGAGATGTACTTCCCCGATACCTATGTGCCGGGCAGCGCAGAGCGTATGCTGCTCTACCGCGAGCTCGACAACATCGACAACGACGACGAGCTCGACGCTTATCGCCAGCGACTCATCGACCGCTTCGGTGCCATACCGCACGAGGGCGAGGAACTGCTGCAGGTGGTGGCACTGCGCCGCTACGGCAAGAGCCTCGGCTGCGAGAAGATAATACTCAAACAGGGACGTATGCAGATGCAGTTCGTCAGCAACCCCAACTCTGCCTACTACCGCAGTGCCACCTTCGGCAAGGCACTCGACTTCATCGCTGCCAACGCACGCCGCTGCAACCTCAAGGAGGTGAACGGCAAACGCTCAATGGTGGTGAGCGGTGTGCCGACAGTGGGCGAAGCGGTGAAAGTGCTTTTAAAAGTAAAAGAGTAAAAAGGTAAAAAAGTAAAAAGGTAGGAGGTATGGGCATCTTGCCCATACCACGCAGCCTTCCCATGTCTTTGCTCCTAAAAATAACAACGATATGACAACCCTTCTTCTTGTGCGCCACGGCGAGACCATCGACAATGTGCGCCAGATTATGCAGGGGCAGACTCAAGGCGAGCTGACCCCGAACGGCATCGAGCAGGCACGCGCCCTCGCTGCCGAGCTGAAAGACATGCCCATCGACGTGTTCGTGTCGAGCGACCTAAAGCGCGCTTTCGGCACATGTGTGATACTGGCGGCTGCGCACGGCGTGTCGCCCGACGCCATCGTGCAGACAAAGCTGCTGCGCGAGCGCGATTGGGGCAGCTTCACGGGCAGATATATCCCCGACCTAAAGGATGCTCGGTGGACCGACGACATCGAGTCGCTCGACGCTCTTAGGGCGCGTGCCGCTGCGTTCCTGCAGTTTGTGAGGGATAATTATGAGGGAAAAACCGTGCTTGCCGTGGGACACGGCATAACGAACAAGGCGATAAGAAGCGTGCATAGCGGTACGCCGATGAACGAAACGCCACGCATGGCGAACGCCGAAGTGGTCACGATGCAGCTATAAAAAGCGTTGTTGCACACCCCTAAGCGTACCATTTTTGAGTACTACCGCAGCAGTACTGGAGTAATCTCACCACAGTACTGGAGTAATCTCGCTGCTAAACTGGAGTAATCTCTCTGCGAGTACTGGAGTACTACCGCAACAAGTACTGGTAGAAGTAAAAGTAAAGATGGTTTTATTTGTCTAAATAGTTACCATCTTATTCAAAAAGTTTTTTTGTTAGCGATGAATTATCACGATAAAACATTATATTTGTGGCGTAAATAAAGAATATAAAAATGGCAAATAAAAATATAGACTTGGCGGTAGTTCTTCATAATGATAGTGACTATAAGGGTTGGCTTGTAGAACTCAAGGAACGTTTCTACAGCCATCGTCTCAAAGCGTCATGTGTCACCAATGGCTATCTGTTGGAATTCTACTGGAAGTTGGGACGCGACATTGAAGCCCAGCAATATACAAATACTTACGGCTCAGGGTTCTACAAGAATCTCAGTCAGGACTTGAAGAATGAAATGCCAGAGATAAAGGGATTCTCGCCAACCAACTTGAAGTACATGAGCTACTTTTATAAACTCTATGCTCCATTAGTAGCAAATCGTCCGCAAGTTGCTGACGATTTCATGGAAGGTGTATATAGTGCAGATATTCAACAAAGTGCGCCCCATAATCAAAATCGTCAGCAGGGTGCTGACGATTTCAAGTTGTTGTTTATGATACCATGGGATCATCATTGTCGAATAATATCAAGATGCAAGGGAAACATGGATAAAGCCCTCTTCTTTGTAAGAAAGACTTGGGAAAACAACTGGGGACGTGATGCTCTTCTCAACTGGCTTGACTCCGACTTGTACGAGCGTGACGGCAAGGCTATCACCAACTTCCAATCCACACTTCCGGCTGTGCAGAGCGACTTGGCGCAACAAATAACCAAAGACCCTTACCAGTTGGACTTCCTTAACCTAAGGGAGAAATATGACGAGCGTGACATTGAGGAAGAATTGCTGAACAACGTTACTCGTTTTCTTTTGGAACTTGGAAAGGGATTTTCCTATATGGGCAGGCAGTTTCGCTTGGAAGTAGGTCAGCAGGAGTTCTTTCCAGACTTGCTGTTTTATAATGCCCACCTCCATGCGTATGTGGTCATCGAATTGAAAGCAAAGTCGTTCCATCCATCATTCTTGGGGCAACTGAGTTTCTATGTGTCAGCCATCAACCATCAGTTCAAAACCGACATAGATAACCCTACCATAGGTTTGCTCATCTGCAAAGACAAAGATAATGTGGTGGCAAAATACGCCTTGGATTCATACAAGGAACCAATGGGAATATCAGAATATCAACTGTCTAAGCTATTCCCGAAAGATTTCAAGTCTTCCATGCCGACTATTGAAGAATTGGAAAAGGAATTGAAAGATAAATAAGAAATATGAGAAAGTAAAAGAGTAAAAAAGTAGGAGGTATGGGCATCTTGCCCATACCACGCAGCCAGATTTAAGAGTAAAAAAGTAAAAAGGCACTTTTGCCTTTTTACTTTCTGAGCAATTCGCGTGCGAACTCGATGATAGTATCCTCACCGCGCAGCCAGTCGGCTTCTTTCAACGCGACATTATGGTCAGGCTCTATGCCGAACTCCGTTGAGTTCTTATCCTTGTCGTACATAGGGCAGGCAGAGAAGCGCACGCTCCAGCCGTTAGGCAGTTCGGTAGAGTAGGGCATACCCGCTCCACCGCCTGTGCGGTCGCCCACGACGGTCACGTTCGGGCAGCAGCGCATGTACTTCACGAATTCGTTGGCTGCGCTATACACCGCGCGGTTGGTCAGCACCACCACCCGTTTCTGCCATCTGATTCCTTTCGACGGCTTCAGGTGTTGGCTCTTCATCTCCGAGAACGCCGTGTGCGCTTTTCCCGTTTTGTGCTGCATGTAGCCCACCAACAGTCGCTCGTTGGTGAAGCGTGCCGCCAACTGTTCTGCAGCCGTGAGCTGTCCGCCGCCGTTGTCGCGCAGGTCGATGATCAGTCCGTTGCACGGTGCGAGGTAGAGTATGATATTGTCGAGGTTGCCCTCACCGAAGTTGTATGCGAAGGTAGCGCAGCGTATGTATCCGGTGTTGTCGTCGAGCACGCGGTAGCGCAGTCCGGCAGCGATGCGATAGTCGGTGCCGAGATACTTCGAGAGCAGCGTGTCGCTCACGTTCGACGGGTAGTCCTCGTGCCACGACCAGTTGCGTGCCACGTCCCACGCCGAGTACATGTTCACGTGTCCGTCGCGCAGCTCGCCGAGCATATTGCCTAACACCTCGAACAGCTGTCCCGTCGTCATGTCGTCAGCTATCTGTCGGCTGTATCGCTCGTGCACCTCGTCCCAGTCGAGTCCGTACTGCTCGTGCTTGTAGTCGAAGAAGCAGTAGTGTTCGTCGATGGCACGCCACAGAGCCTCGAAGTTGCCGCGCGGATTGTCGGCATACTCCGTTTCGTCGACGCACGCTGTGGTCAGCAGCAGTAGCGATGCAAACAGTATAGTGATTATTCTTCTCATTCGCATTTGTTTTTATTGTTATACTCTTTAGGAGGGTATGGCATCTTGCCATACCCACTCCGCCCTCTGAACATTCTAAAGGGGGTGCAGCGGTCTCCGCTGCAGCAACCGAGATAGTATCGCCATCTTCCCACAGATTTCATAGGAGTTTGGTTGCGTAAGTCCTCCCACGGATTTCACAAATGGTTGGTTGCGTAAGTTCTCCCACGGAATTCACAGAATTCACAGAAGTTTTGTTGCGTCGGTCCTCCCACGGAATTCACAGAAGTTAGGTCGCGTAAGTCCTCCCACAGATTTCACGGATTTGCATATATGGCTTGGTTGCGTCTGTTCTCCCACGGAATTCACAGAATTCACAGAAGTTAGGTTGCATAAGTCCTCCCACAGAATTCACAGAATTCACAGAAGTTAGGTTGCGTCGGTCCTCCCACGGAATTCACGGATTTGCACAGATGGCTTGGTTGCGTCTGTTCTCCCACATAAGTATATACTGGATTCCGGAGGCACGGTGGGTATGGCAGGATGCCATACCCTCCTAATCTGTGCGCATCCGTGCCAATCTGTGGGAGGTGCTTCTCATCCAGAAGGTTCTGTGCTTTCCGTGCGTTCTGTGGGAGGTACTTCTCAACCAAAAGAGTGCGTTCCGTGGGCGACTACAGTTTCTCGATGCGGAAGCGTCTGACGATGCCGAAGACGAGAGCATGAGTGTAGGTGTGCTGTTTGAGGTTGTTTACGCTTGCCTGGCGCCAGTCGCCGAGGTAGCCGATGCGCCACGTGGTGTGCAGCGCACGGAAGTCGAGCGTGAGCATCTGTCGGAGCGACGGCGTGGAGGCGATAGTCGTCGGCACGCAGTTGTGGTCGTAGTTGCCACGTGAGAAAATCTCGTAGTACGATTGCCCGTAGTTGGGCGAGAACATCATACCGCAGAGCGGAGCCGATGCCTCGTAGTGCAGTGTGAACGGTCGTTGTTGGCGGCGGAACAGTCGGAAGTCGAAGTCGACAGCCACGGTAGGCTTCAGCTGCAGTGCCAGTCGTGCCTGTGCCGGGTTGTTGCTGCCCCGTGTATTATACAGAAAGCCCACGCTCAGCTCCGCGGTGCCACCGGCGAGCAGTCGCAGATGACAACTGCCCACGGGCATCTGCCACTTGCGCAGCAGCGAGTAGGCAAAGATGTATCCGCCCCCTATCTCGCCCCCATTGCCCGAGCGGTTGTCGGCAATGGCGATGCAGCCCTCGTGCAGCAACTGGTGCACGAGGCAGGTGGAGTCCTTCTCGCGGCGCGTGTGCGACAGAAAGCGCAGGTCGGTGCCGCGGTACTTCTCCGGCGAGAGGTAGGTGTCGAGGATGTCGGTGTAGCCGATGCCCAACATAAGAGCATTCTCCCTTAGGGGGTGCTGCTTCAGGGGGTGCAGTTGTCTCAACTGCACCGACGTATCTGTATTTAAGTAATCTGGTGCAGTTCTTGCTCTGGCAAGCGGCAAAGCCGAGCGGAGACAACTGCACCCCTCTGGGATACTTCCGTGTTGCTTGGTTGGTGCAGTTGAGACAACTGCACCCCCTGGGAAGTAATCTGGTGCAGTTGGGACAACTGCACCCCCTGAGAGGAAATCTGGTGCAGTTGAGACAACTGCACCCCCTGAAACTGCACCCCCTGAGGTACACCATAGCATGGCGAGCAATAGACTACAGATCCTCATGCTCGGTGAAAATATTAAGTTGTCCGGTCATTTCGTCAATCACCTGCTGCTGACTTTTGCCAGCATCAGGGTCGAGGTTCACCTCTTCAGCTTCCTCCTCGTCCTCCTCCGCTTCGGGTTCGGGGAAGCGTGTTGGTTCCAGCTCCTTCACCCCCTGCACGTCGAACGTGGTGACACGCTTGCCCTTCGCCTTGAAGCCCTTCACGGCGATAAACTCCTCCGCGTCTATCTCCAACGACGGGCGTTGCGTTTCAGAGCCGTCAGGCGCAGTGGTCGGTGCGAAGTCGACCTCTATGCGTGGGAACGGCGTATCGGTGAGCAGCAGTAGCTTGCTCTTCGAGTTCTCGCCGATGTAGTTCTGCCAGCGTTTCGTCGCCTCCATGCGGAAGCGTTTGAGGTATAGGTTGTTGGCGTTGTCGGCATCGAACAGGGCTGCTGTCCACACCTTGTCAGGATCCCACTTCTCGATGAGTTTTATGTTGTCCTCATAGTGGTTGTTGGCATCGAATGTAGAGATGTAGAAGTTGCCGTCGTCGAGCACCACGAGTATAGAGTCGTCGTCGAAGAACTCGCCCAAGAGTCGTCCGTGCTCGTCGTAGTTGAGTCGGTTCACGTCCGGGTCGTACCACACCTTTCTGCCACCAAGCGTGGAGTGGCCGTGACTCTTCAGTCCGATGCGGTGGATAGGGTTGCGTGTGAGCAGGTTGCCCTTCGAGGCGCGTCCCTTGATGGCGATTTCGGAGAAGTCCTTCTCGATGAAGATGCGCTTCAGGCGTGGGTTCGCCTCCAATGTCACCTTTATCACCTCCGCCTCGCCGTTCGGGTTGGCGGTGAAGTAGAGTATGCGTGAGCCGGCAGTGCCCTGCGTGCAGTCGTACTCACGACCGGCAGTCATCGTCGGCACGAAGAAACGCTTGATGTATGCCGCGCCAGCCTTGCCGTCGCGGTACACCACATTATATATAGTGCGCTTGTCGTTCTTCTTGAACACCTGCACGTGCAGGATGTTCTTGCCCACGAATATCTTGTCGGCAGCATGCACCATCTTGTACTTACCGTCCTTGAAGAACACGATGATGTCGTCGATGTCCGAGCAGTTGCACACGAACTCGTCCTTCTTCAGACCCGTGCCGATGAATCCCTCGGCGCGGTTGATGTATAGCTTCTGGTTCGCCTCCACCACCTTCGAAGCCTCGATGGTGTCGAAGTTGCGTATCTCGGTGCGGCGCGGATGATCCTTGCCGTACTTCTCGCGCAGAAACTCGAACCAGTGTATCGTCACGTCGGTCATGTGCGCAAGGTCGTACTCTATCTCAGCCAGCTCCGCCTTGATGCGCACTATCAGCTCGTCTGCCTTATCCTTATTATATTTAAGTATGCGCTGCATCTTTATCTCGAGCAGGCGCAGGATGTCGTCGCGTGTTATCTCGCGGTGGAACGAGTACTCGAAGTCCTGCACGCGGAACACCTGGTTCTTGAACGGCTCCAGCTTCGAGTCGATGAAGCTGACCACCTCGTCCTGCGACTTCGCCTGCTCGAACTTCTTCTCCTTGTAGATGCGCTCCTCGATGAAGATGCGCTCGAGCGACGAGAAGAACAGCTGCTCCTCCAGCTCCGACTGGCGTATCTGCAACTCGCGGCGCAGCAGACCCATAGTGGAGTCGGTGGAGTGGCGCAGCACGTCGCTCACGGTGAGGAAGCACGGCTTGTTGTCCTCTATCACGCAGCAGTTGGGCGATATGTTTATCTCGCAGTCGGAGAAGGCGTAGAGCGCGTCGATCGTCTTGTCGGACGATACGCCCGGCGCCAAGTGCACCTGTATCTCCACCTCGGCAGCCGTGTTGTCGTCAACCTTCTTCGCCTTTATCTTGCCCTTCTCGATAGCCTTCAGGATGGAGTCGATGAGCGTAGACGTGGTCTTCGAGAACGGTATCTCGCGGATGACGATAGTCTTCTGGTCGAGCTTCTCTATCTTCGCACGCACCTTTACGGTGCCACCACGCTGTCCGTCGTTGTACTTCGCCACGTCGATAGAACCGCCCGTGGGGAAGTCGGGGTAGAGGTGGAACTCCTCGCCACGCAGGTAGGCGATGGCAGCATCGCATATCTCCACGAGGTTATGCGGCAGGATTTTCGAGCTCAGACCCACGGCAATGCCCTCCGCGCCCTGCGCTAACAGAAGCGGGAACTTCGCCGGCAGCGTAATCGGTTCCTTGTTGCGTCCGTCGTAGGAGAGCTGCCAATCGGTGGTCTTAGGGTTGAACACCACGTCGAGCGCGAACTTCGAGAGTCGTGCCTCGATGTATCGCGGTGCAGCCGCACGGTCGCCCGTGAGGATGTTGCCCCAGTTGCCCTGGCAGTCGACGAGCAAGTCCTTCTGTCCCATCTGCACAAGAGCGTCGCCGATGGAAGCGTCGCCGTGAGGGTGAAACTGCATGGTGTGTCCCACGATGTTAGCCACCTTGTTGAAACGGCCGTCGTCCATGCGCTTCATCGAGTGGAGTATGCGTCGTTGCACAGGCTTCAAACCGTCCTCGATATGAGGCACGGCACGCTCTAAGATTACGTATGAGGCGTAATCCAGAAACCAGTTTTGGTACATACCACTGAGGTGATGCACTGCTGAAGCGTCGAAACGGTTGACAGGTTTGTAGTCGGAGTGATCGCTTGGCATGATGTCTTTTTTCTCGTCGTCCATGTTTTTTATTTTTTTAGTTGACAAGTGTACGAGTAAACGAGTACACGAGTGGATAAGTTGACAAGTAGACGAGTAAACGAGTGTACAAGGCGTCTATTTTTGTTCAAAAATCTTGTCAACAGGCAAAAGTACAAAAAAAAAAACAATTATTGAGTTATGCTCCCGTCTTTTTGTTGAAAATGCCGTATTTACGAGGGTTTTTGCGTCCTATGACACAACGAAATGGGGGGTAAATGCGCTATAAAATATTAATAGGGGTAAGGTGAAAAATTAAGGATAAAAATTAGGTTTAATTGAAAAAATAGTTTAACTTTGCAGCCGTGACATAACTATTTTTTAGTTATAATTGATGAAATAGAGTTGTTATAATGAAAATCAATGCGGTTTTCGACATGCTAAAAGCTTGTCGAGACGGCAATTTTTAAAACCATCAATAAAAACAACGTGACTAAGACAACAAAAAACTGGCTTTACGCTATATTTTTGATAATTGCGGTGCTTTTTCCGCAAATCGGCAAGGCTCAGATATTCGAGAGCAAGACTGGTGTGGATACGCTTACATTTGCTGAGCGTATCTCACTGCGCACCAATGCTGTCGATTGGACTTTGCTGACTCCTAATTTAGGTGTAGAATTCGATGTGAAATCGACCAACTGGAACCGCTGGGCTGTTGGACTTACGTTAAAGACAAAGTGGAATACACCCGCAACATTCAAAAACCGAGTTTTCTATAACATTACGGAGGTGCGTGCCGACTTCCGCAACTATTGGCGTACCCGTCAGATAAATAATAAGGTACCCGCGCATACCGGCTTCATCGACCGTCTCTTCTCATGCCGTCGCCGTGTGGTGAAGCATCCGAAGACTACATATTATAGAGGTGCGTACATGTCGTTCAGCGATTTCTCGATAAAGTTTGGCAGAGAAGGACATCAAGGCAAAGCATTGTCGGCTGGTATTACATACGGTATAATAAAGCCTCTCTACGCTTTCCGCACAGGTAATACTCTCGACCTCGACCTCGGCTTCGATGCCGGCTTCGTAGCAGTCAACTCGGAGAAGTTCATATACAATCGTGCCGACAACTGCTACACACGCACCAAGCAAGGTTCGTGGAAGGTTGTTCCGTTCCCGATGCCCACTGCGGCACGTGTAGGATTCGTATATCGATTTGGCAGCTATCCAATCACGAAGAAATATCGTTGGCGTTACGATGCCGATGCACAATATCAGTACAGAATTGACAGTATCGCTAACCAGCGCGTTGTTGATGCTATCAATAAGCATAACAGAGATTCTGTTGAGTCTGTTATCTACAAGGAGTTCTGGCAGGTTTACGACTCTGCGGCTGTTGTCAATAGTGCTAAGGCTGACTCGATGCGCATAGTGAACGCTAAGCTGAAAGCAGAGGCTGACCGCAAGCAGGCAGAGGCTGACCGACTGAAGGCTGTTGAGGCTCAGAAGGAGAAGGAACGCCTGAAAGCCGAAAAGAAAAACAAGGGCAAAAAGGCAGAAGAGAAATCAGAGCCAACCGAAGGTGCCGAGGCTACCGAACCGAACGGAACCACCGAGCCTGCTGGGGAGCAGACCCCAGTAGAGGGCGAGGCTCCTACAGAGGGAGGAACTCCTACTGAAGAGCAACAGACTCCTGCAGAAGAGCAGGCTCCTGCAGAAAATGAAGCTCCAGCAGAGGAGCAGACCTCAGCAGGGGAACAGACTCCTGCAGAGGAAGTCTCAACATCTCAACCCACAACATCTCAACCTACGACATCTCAACAGGCAACGAATCAGCCTTCTGCTGAACCAGGAAAGGAGGCAAGCGATGAATAGTAAGAAGTTATTATACACACTCCTTCTTGGAGCAACACTCACCTCATGTACTGAGGTAGAGATTTGTGAAAGAAATCACCCACATACGGGCGATGTCAACTTCACATATACATGGAATAAGCCAGAGGACAAACCGAAACGAATGGGTGTGCTCTGCTATCGTGTCGTGGGACAGTGGAAAGAAATTGCGGAGGTTAATACTGACGACCTCACACTGCGCCTCATCGGTAAGACGACCATCACACCCGAAAACCGTCCAAACGAAAACCCGGACGAGGGTGACAACACGGGTGGCGACAACACTGGCGGTGACAACACTGGCGGTGGCAACACAGATGCTACAGGACCAACAGAAACTGAAAATGAAGAGTCTGTAAAGCGTCAAGTTCTCTTGGCTTATGCAGACGAGCCGGCTGAACCGACCGAGCCAACTGAGCCAACCGAGCCGACTGAGCCGACTGAGCCGACTGAGCCTGGTACTGGAACGACTCCCCCTCCGTTTACGCCGACTATAAATATTCCGCGCGGCTATTATAAGTTTGCGACATTCCCGCTCGACAACCCATCCATCGACTACTCGGAGCTTGAGCAGTTCATCGAAAAGGATGCTAACAAATACCCGTTGCAGAACGTAGGCTTGAGCTATAAGGTGTATGACATAAAAGACCCAAAGCTCAACAAACCATTAGCTTGGCAAGACTTCAACCCGTATGCGAAGTACATACAGCCCGATGTGGAGCCACTCTATTACGACTCAACAACAGTGCAACGAGTACGCGCCGATCGTCAGACAACCTTCGAGTTCAAACCGAAGATACTCTCGCAGAATATAGACATCAACTTCAACATCGTGAAGAATACGGACGAGGTGCAGTTTAAGGTGACGGAGGTATGGGCAGAGATAAGTGGTGTACCTATTTATATAAAGATGAACACAGGCTATCTCGACATAAAGAAGACAAGTAAGATGCTGTTTAAGACCGACATCAAGCCGAGCAACCCAGACGACAATGGCAACGACACCAACGAGAACAAGCGCATAGCTTGCCATGGCAATATCAATGTGACGGGCGTGGTGAATGTGCAGCGCGGTTACGGAGAGACTTTAGCAGATGTGCGCAAGAAGATATACGGTCCTGGTATAATGCAGGTGGTTATATACACCGAAGTGTACAACCCGAAAACAGGACAGACCTTCCCTCAGAAGTGGCAGGGCATCATAAACCTCTACAACACTCTGAACCAAGCGAAACTGATGAAAACGACATCTGATAACAAGTACGTGTACCGCAATGGCGAACACGGAGCAATAAACATCAGTGCCGAAATACTTCTTGATGGAAAAACGGTCGGTAATATAGACAAGGGTGGTGACGCTCTCGATCGTTGGATACAGACGGATTCCGATATAAATATCGACATTTAAAAAATAACCTATAAGATGAAACGAACGAAACATATTGTTAACATCTTGACAGCTGCAGTAACACTGCTGCTCACGGCGTCGTGCAATGTCTCTTATCCAGACTTGGACCTACCGCAGGGAGAACCGCCAACAAACGATGAGGATGTCAACATCGACAAGACATCTATTTTGCTATATACCAGTAATCCGGCATACTTCTCGGTAGTGTCCGACACACGTGGCTCTGTGGGTACACGTGGTACGGGTGCGTTCGAACCAATGGAGACCGTGGCATACAACCGCGACAAGTACTTGAATTCTAAGTTCCACATCTTCGCATTCCGTGCTTACAACGATGCCGATCCAAACGGCGGACAGGGAGTGCTAACGGAGGCACCATCTATGTCGAGATACTGCTATGCTGAAAATGCGAGCGGAGACAACAAGGACGAGAATAACACATCGTGTCTGCTCGACGGACCAGATTACAAATTGGGTATGCCGTTCAAGTTCGAGCCTGACCAGTTTATCGGCACAATGAATGTGCTCACCAAAGACTATCCTAAAGACATCTATTACAGCTCTCGCTATCAGGATGTGGGCTACAACTTCTTCGGTTATTTCGTAGACGATCTTGATTTGAGTAACTATAAGCGCGAACAGAATAAGATATCTTACGATATAGAAATCGACGGCTATCAGGACGTGCTCGTGGGCGCAGCCAAGACTCCGCTTACGGAAGCCGACTTCGCCGAAGGTGGTATCTACGAAAAGGCTGCCAGACTGACCGAAGAGGAGAAGCAAAAGATACTAAACATACCTGGTAACTATAGTACGTTTGCGGCACACCGAAACGTGCACCCAGTCGTAAACATGAAGCATCAGCTCACGATGCTGAAGTTCTTTGCTTACCCAGGCGCTTCGTCGGCTAAGGACGTAGTGATAAAGGATATTTCGGTGATGACGCTGACAAAGGGCACACTCACCGTAGCAAGCCGTAACATTGACGACTGTAAGCTCGTGTTCAAGCCCGAGAATGAGGTTGATGTGCTGCAAAAGGCGGTGAAACTTGGCGAGTACCAAAAGGAAACCGATGAATCTGGAGAGACGCACAATGTCTATGGCAAGATTATACCTAAGCTGAGAGATGAAGGCTATCAGGTAAAATGGAAGGACGAGTGGGCGGACAACGAGAGTCAGGTGGTGCCAGGCGTTACGCACGTGCCTACTACAAAGGAGAAGATGGACGAGGCATCCGTCGAGCTCGGCGCTGGCTTGCTCGTAGCTCCGCAGGAGTCATACGTAGTGACGCTCACATACGAATTCCCCGACGGACCTCGTGGTCAGATGAAGGAGCACAAGACCGAATACAAAATCACGCCAGCTAAGAAAGAGGGCGAGCAAGCAAGCTTCGAGAAAGGTCTATTGTATAATGTGAAGATTGGTGTCTACGGCTTAGAGAAGATCCAGATCAGCGGAAGCGTTGACGGATGGGGCAAGGGTGAAGATATTGATATCGACCAGGACAAAAACCCTAACGACCCTGACATCAATGGATATTAAAATAGGAATAATACAATCTTTTATAAATAACTTTTTTATTAATTTAAATTTTTCACGACTATGAAGAAAATGTTTTTCTTTGCATTGGCTGCAGCTGGTATGCTGACAGCATGTTCAAATGAGGACACTCTCGGTGGAAATGGCGAGCAGAACGTATCTGAACAGCAGATCCGTCTCGGTGTTGCTTCGTCTAAGGTTCAGACCCGTGGTACAGGTACCGTAGGTGGCATGACTGACACTGAGAACGTATGGGCAGGCCAGACTCTCTGGGTGTACATGCTCCAGAAGGGTAGCATGGAGCTTGCTTTGTACAAGTCTCCGACTGTTGGCGCTACAGCAGCTGCTGAAACAGAGGTGTTCAACAACAAGAAGTTTACGGCTCCTACTACAGTTACATCTGGTTTGGCTACTACAGCTGACGGCACTATCGCTTACTACCCAGTTAGCGGCAACTACGACTTCTGGGGTTATCGCGTTGACGATGCTGTGGCAGGTGGTACACCTACTGTAAAGACTGTAAACGACAATGGTGATGAGGTTGCTGCGGATCAGGCTACAAAGCGTGTTGTTGATATCACAATCGATGGTTCACAGGACATCATGGCAGGCAAGGCTGCTCCTTCTAACGATGAGGTTACTGCTCTTGGCGGCTATGCTGACAACTTCTACTCTGCTTATGCAGCACGTAAGGGCGTTCAGCCGAACATCACATTCAACCACCTCCTCACACGTTTCACATTCGAGGTACGTGCAGGATCTAAGGCAACAGCGGGTCTCCCAGCAGGTGGCAATACAGACGCTGTTAAGGTAACTGGTGTTTCTGTAGACTCAAAGACAACTGGTACTCTTACAGTGGCTTACACAGGCGAGACTAAGGCAGCTGCAGACCTCCTTACTTTCACAGGTGATGCTTCTGCTCTCACTTTGAAGCAGCGTGATGCAGCTTTAGCAGACAACAATGCACCACTCGTTGCTCTTGAGCCTGTTTCTTTGACATGGACAGATGATGCTGCAACAATAGGTGATGTTATTAAGGTAGGCGAGGCTCTCCTCGTTGCTCCTGGTCAGACAGAGTATCCTCTTACAATTGCTCTTTCTCAGGATGTTCTTCAGAAGGTTGGTGAGACTAAGGTTACTATGCCTCTCGAGCAGAAGGCTACTATCAAGATGGATGGTGTAAAGGCATTTGAGCCGGGTAAGTCTTACAAGGTTACTATCACTGTTTACGGTCTTGAGGAAATCAAGGTTACAGCTACTCTCGTACCTTGGGTTGATGGTGGTTCAATCGATATCGACGACGACCGCAATCCGAACGAAGGCGAGTACACAGAGCCGACTCCTGCAACTCCAGAGCCAATAGAGCCTTAATCAGAGCATCTGATAAGAATCTCTATTTGTATATGCAACCGCGTAAGGGTGCATATACAAAGCGTAGGGGCTTGCCCCTGCAGAAAGGGATTGGAGATATATAGACTCTCTTCCTCGCTGCAAAAGGCGAGGAAGAGACGAGTGTTTCAACAGTCCCAGTGAATAAACGTTTTTTTAGAAAAACAATAAATTCAACAAACAAATGAATAAGCATATATTCTTAATGGGAATGGCTGCTGCCATGTTTATGACCAGCTGCACAAACGAGGACGACCTCGCTGGCGGTAACAACAATCAGCGACAGAACTCTGATGTGCCTATCGTGCTTTCTGCTGGTCAGCAGGCAAACAAGACCCGCGCATCGCTCGGCAATGTTGGTGCTGATGGCAGATATGACGGCACATTCGATACACCTGCCGACAAGAACCTCGGCTTCTTCTGTCTTGCTACTGGCAAGATTGCAGCTAAGCAGGAAATTACTTGGCAGGAAGGCATTGACAACCCTAACTTCCTTTGGTTGAAGAATATTCAGGCAAAAGCTGTGACTACTGACGATGGCGACTTAGGCAAGCGTGTTACAAACCTTACACTCTTCGACGAGAATGGTGGCACAACAGAGACTAAGCACTATTACCCGATGGGTAGCCAGTATAGCTATACATTCTATGGCTATTATCCTTACTCAGCGAATGTGGAGCACAACGGCAATAAGTACAGCGTGAAGGTAACAGGTCTGGACGGTACAACCGATCTTATCTGGGGTAAGTCGTTCGTAAAACCAGATGATCCTGACAAGGCGGACGCTTACAGCGCAAAGTATCTGCGCGACAAGAAGAAGAGTGTAGAGGCTAACGGTGGAACATGGGATGATAAGGCACACAAGGAGAACCGTCCGAAGCTCACTTTCGTGCACAAGCTCATGAAGTTTAACATCATCCTCAAAAAGGGCAGCGGCGAAAATACTCGTATTGCAAAGTTGGGTATCAAGTCGGCTAAGCTCCTCAATGTGGCTGACGCAGGTACACTTACTATTGCTGACCTCGACAATCGTCTCGATGCTTTGACTGACGATGTTAAGGGTAAGGAAGGCGAGTTTGTTGTCGATTGGACTACTGCTAAGGACCACAACACTGAGGCTACTGCCTTCGAGTTGAAGGACAAGGACGGCAATACTATCGGTAACCCAGCTAATGGTCCGTACCTCGGCGATAACACAAAGGTTACTGTTGGTGACGGCTTCCTCCTCCCTGTACCGACAAAGATTGGTACTAACGATGACGGCTCTTACAAGTATGAAGACAATGGCTACCTTGGTACAGACGCTGCAGAATTAGCTAACAAGGGTATCTTCCGCTTGCGTGTAGAGTACTACCTCTCCGATGCACCCGACAAGGTGTACAAGGCAGCACAGTACGAGATTAAGCCAGTATTCAAGACTACTGCTGGTGTTGCGGTCGATGGTGAGCCTTGGCAAGCTGGTTACGAGTATGACATCGTAATCTCAGTTTCTGACCCAGAGCAGATTCAGACATATGGCGAGCTCACTCCGTGGGAGAAGCGCGTAATCGAACTCGAATAAGCATTATAATTATAGAGCGGGTGTGGCGTTAAGCCATACCCACTCTTAATGATTTCTCAGACAAAAACACTCCAACACCCAACAAACACCCTAAAACATACAACTGGTGTAGCCCACGATAGGGCAGCACCCACTAAAGTAGAAATATCAAAGCCCCACAATATATAAAGCAACACGCTGGTGCAGCGCGATGCCGCACCTTTAAACATAACATAGTAAAAATGAAGAAATTACTCTTGACATTCTTGATGCTCTCGGCAGTGTTCTCCGCTCGGGCGCAGAAGCTCGCCGTCAACACCGATGTGCTTATGGATGCGTGCATGATACCAAGCGTCGGTTTGGAGATGACGGTCGGCAACTGGTCGACCCTCGGACTCAATGTGCTCGGATGTAATAAGCCGTATGGCAAGAACATAAAGTTGTTGGCAGCACAGCCCGAATACAGATACTACTTCTCAGGACGTCCGATGCATAGCTTATTCGTTGGCGTTGGAGGCGTAGGCGCAATTTACGATGCTTCTATAAAAGGAAAAGTGTACAAAGGAATAGCTTACGGTGGTGGCATCACATTTGGTTACGTAATGAATGTCACGAAGCGACTCTTTATCGACTTCCACGCCGGAGTGGCTGCTGTAGGCTACAATCGTAAGGAATACTTCGCAGGAGATAACTACGGCGACTATGTGGTAGGCGGACTCAACAGACCGAACGCATCTGGTTATTACCTCATGCCACAACGCATAGGCATCTCAGTGGCTTACATCCTCAAATAATATAATAACACACAATAACAATGAAACGAAACTTTTTACGACATATATGCTTCGCGCTGATAGCTATACTGCTTGTCACCTTCACCGCTACGGCTGCCGTTCTGCAGCAGGACGACGGAGGTTCGCGTAAGGTGAAGATCAAGGTGTACTTGAAGATGGGTAAGAAGGGCGAGCCAAAGCCTGCAAAGACAGTGCAGTATTGTACATCATTCCGCTCTATCAACAAGGCTCTTGATGCAGCCAATCGTATCAACGTGGCTAACACGAAGGTGTTCAGTGGCGATTCGAAAGCATTGGAGAAAGAACTACGTTCGCTCGGCATAGCATTCAAACTCTCTAAGTCGAATGGTGAGATTGAGGAGTTCCTCATGAGCGGTCAGGGCGTTGTAGTCTTTGACGAGGAGTACGGTGCAAGGGCTGTAGAGATAAAGTCGGGACAAGACAAGTTCACGGTGACGCTTGAGAGTAGCGACCAAATTCTTGATGAGACCGTTGTCGATGGTAAGTATCGCAACACCAACCCTACGATGAAGCCCGTGCCTGGTATGGACACCGGCGATAGAGTGACGTTCAATGTCAACTTCACCATCCCAGAGGGTTACACCACAGAGAAGTCGCGCATCATCTGCCAGCCGATGGCTGTCGACTGTCAGACCGAAGACACTATAGCCTATCTGCAGCCCATAATACTTGAGGGCGCAGAGTATCATAAGAAGCAGGATAAGCGTATGGGCTTCAACTATATGAAGAACGATTCGGTGGCTCGTGGCTATGACCCATCGTACGTTTTGGAGCGCGATAAGGAGGTGGCTTACAGTACCAATGTCACCTTTAAAAAGCCCGATAAGGAGAAGACATACCGAGGAAGCTATCGCGTTGTGCTCGAGGATTATCATCATCGCACATGGGATAGCGGAGAGATGACAACTGGCTCGTGCCTTGCGTTCAAGCCATTGAAGTTTCTCGACTTCTCAGTGACGGCTGCCGAGATGCCACTCACAAGCGAGTTCCAGGAGGCAGCAGAGGAGAATATGGCTAACGTGACCCGCGACTTGCGACTGAAGTTCGTCGTTGGTAAGGACGTGCTGCTCAACGACTCGATGAACATAGTAGAGCAACAAGCTATTGTGAAGGAGCTGAAGTCGTACGGTGATTTGCTTTGGGACGTACAGGTACAGGGCGGTGCTTCGCCTGAGGGTAGTGTAGAGCTCAACACCCGACTTGCTACACAGCGTGCGGCTGTGGCTCGCAATATTCTGAAGCGCCACTTGAGCTCGGATATACGTGTGTCGACACTCGAACCACGCGTGTTCACATGGGACGACGTGCTTGAGCAAGTTGGCAAGAATGGCAATCAGGAGGTGTACGACGTGGTGAAGAACACCATCGAGACATACAAACCGAACGAAGTGTTCGGAATGTTGAAGACACAGCCGTTCTTCGAGAGCGACATCGTACCTATTCTTGAAAACCTGCGTATCATGGTTGTGAAGTATCGTTACGAGATAAAACATATTATGAACGCAGAAGAGGCAGTGGAGAACTACTTCGCAAACAAGCGCGAATATATCTCGGGCGAGAAGAAGATGTCGAACGGTGACTACTTCAACCTCTTGGCTACAGTCACTGATAGCTTAGAGCTCGACACCATCACAACACTTGCTTACAAGCACATCATTGCGCAGTCGGACTACACACGTCTGAAGCTTGCCCCATACGTGGCTAACCAAATGGCACTGATGGCAAGTCGCAGAGGTATGCCCGATGTGAACATCCTGAAACCGTTTATCGACTTCCGTAAGGGTGTGAACCAAATGGATATGAGCGACCGCTATAACCCCGTGAAGATAAACCGCGAGCAGATTGTGCTCAACCAAGCCGTGATGTATTTCCAGGAGGCAAAGCTCGACACCGCGATGTTCTTCATTGAGATGTTGGAGAAAAAGAATGTGCAGCTGCAGGCTACAAAGCGCCTACGTATGCTCATCACATTCCAGCAAGGCTACCCGTTCTATATACAGGGCTTGATAACCGACCCAGAGCAGGTGGCAAAGATAAAGGAAGCAGAGCGCTACGTGTTCAGTACGGGTGACGACAACCGTGCTATCATCTACACCGAACTGCACGGATATCTTAACAAATCGCGCAAAGAATGCGAGGCTCTTATCGACCGTATGCCCGACGATAACCCAAAGAAGTGGTATCTGAAAGGTATTATATGGGCTGACGAGTGGGGACGTGAACCGCAGATAGATGACTACTCGGCAGCAAACAGCGGTTTTAAAGAACTCACGGAAGAAGAGGAGAATGAACTGCTACGCACCGACCCCGAGAAGGCTGAAGAGTACTACAAGCAGCTTGACGAGTATAAAAAGAAGAACACCGGACCGCAGCTTGACGTAAGCAAAGTGCCGTTCTACCTCGCCTACTTCCAGCATAGCTTCGATCTGGAGCCTAAGTTCATACGCCTGTATCGCAACGAGGGCAATGTGAACGATGACATCCGTAAGAAGTCGAAGTATATGCGAAAAGATATTCCGGCTTATCGAAAGAAGTTCGAGATACTCAAAGCCTACACCGACCGTAAGAAGGCTGAGGAAAGCGGAGCTGTAAGTGAGACAAAGGAAGAAGTGCAGTCGGCAGACAATAAGGATAACACCGCTGACGATAACAAATAAGACCAAGAACAATGAGCATTAACATCATACGCCTTTACGCAACAGCGATTTGTTTGATAGGTGGCTTGAGCTGTAGTGTAGCAAGAACGACAACGTACAGTGTCGCTCCACGTGCTATCACACAGGTGCCCGACTCACTATGGGATGAGTCGGGAGAGGAAGACACCATTGGCAAAACTCGCCACAACTACGCTACGGAGTTCAATGCCCTCAAGTACGTGCTTGAGGACCGCTATCGTGGCTATGACGACACCTTCAGAAAGAAGTGGTACGACCACCTCTTCTTAGGCTTCGGCGGAGGATTGCATAAAGACTTAGAATATGCAGGCTATAACCTCTCGCCAATCACGATGGCGCACGTGAGTGTGGGCAAGCAGTTCAACCCTTACCATACAGTGCGCCTCACAGCCGGATTGGGATATGGCTACTATGAGGGTAACAAGAAGAACTATAAACAGTGGCAAGGTTCTGTCGACTGGATATATAGTCTGTCGACGTTGATGGACGGCTATTGTCCGTCTCGACTGCTCGATGTGTCAACAGTGTTTGGCTTTGGCGTGCGTCACAACACAACAAACATAGTTGACAACCATCGCACACGATACGAAATACGTGGAGGTGTGCAGGGAAAGATATTCACCGGTCCGCAAGGATACCTCACAATAGAGCCGTATGTAGGTATCAAGTCAAGACACCTATATAATAAGTTCGGAGGCTTCTATGGTGTAAACATCGGTATGGTGTACTATCTGCACAACAACCTCTCTATCGAGGACCGTATGCGCTATATGAAGAACCGCCCTGAATATGTGGACAGCACAATGCAGTGGCATCCGCAGAAATGGCGTACACCATGGTTTGCCGAGCTTTCAGGAGGCATGGCATGGTGCGTGGGAGGTAAAGGTGTGAGCCCAAAGATGGGACACTCTACGAAGATGTCTGTAGGTAGATGGTTCTCGCCGTCGGTAGGTGTGCGCTTTAGCTTAGGACTCACCTCAGCCACATGGAACAAAACCCATGAGGCAATGGGCGAACAGGACGAGGATAGACGCGCTATGCTAAGCATACCAGTGCAAGACGACGCTGTTGTCGACCTACATGATATGACCGCTGATGCAACGGCAGAGGCTCTCATCAATCCGTTAGGATTTATGAAGAACTACTCTTTCGACCAACCATTCAACGTGGCGTTAGCATTCGGTGGCGGTCTTAGTTGGATTATGCGAGAGCAGAAGACCCATCTGCGCACCATCAGTACGTTCTACACGGCAGGCTTACACCTCTCGTATAACCTCAGCAACGACTTGCAGGTGTTCCTCGAACCGAGTTTCACCAACTATAACTACCGAATACCGTATCGCAACATAGACGCAGTGAAGCGTTTCAACGCCCAAAGAGTAGTGGTTCGTCTTGGTTTCACAGCCTATACACGTGCTACAAACTATCGTATGAGGAAGCAAGATGACTATGAAGCACCACGCATTCCGCTTAGCTTCGGTTTGGGCGCAGGTACGATGCTGTTCAACACCAAGAAGACATACGAGGGCGCAGCATTCAACTATAATGCACAGGCCTTCGTTGAAGGACATTTCGGTAAGGTGCATGGCGTACGTGCTTCGTTCGAATACTTGTCTATCAATAGCGTTGCGCCGGACAACTATACTGGCACAACCGAGTATGGTACAGAATACACCACTACCGGACTCTTCAAGAACAACTACAAGCGAGGTTTCGTGGCGCTCAACTATTTGCTGAATGTCACCAACCTCTGCTCAGGCTATCAGAGCAATCGTATGTTTGAGGCAGAGTTGTTCGCAGGTCCGGCGTTGCTACTGTCGTTAGGCAATAGCACAGAACCTGATGGTTCGATAAAGGTGAACAGTTCGCACACCATGTCGTACTCACAAAGAAAGTACAACACCCGTCCGCTTATGGGTGCCAATGGAGGTATCAAGATAAAGATGAACGTGGCTAAGCACATCGCTGTGACGCTCACACCGCAGCTCTACGTAGTGCGTTATGACCCGAATCTGCTTGGCGTTAATATGATGAAGCTGCGCACGTTCCAGACACTCAACCTCGGTGTGCAGTACACTCTGTAATCGGTGTGCAGTACGTATTATAAGTAAATAATAGGGCGGAGGAACAAACACCTCTGCCACTCTTAAAGCTATACAAGATATGAACATGAGAAAAATCGCTATAGGCTTGCTTGCTTTCGCACTTGTTGCGCCTTCGATTGCTTCTGTCTCGCTGAAGGACAAGAAGGAGAAGAAACCGAAGACCGAAAAGAAGGCAAAGGTTGACAATAAGACAAAGGCTAACAAAGCGTCAAGTTCTAATTCGCCACGCAAGGTGCAGACCATCAACGATGTAGAAGCCGCAATTTTGGGTATAGAGAAGATTGTGTCGCACACACTCGTTGAGGTGGAACCTATTGTGCAGCAGATTTGCGAGTCGCAACAGACCAAGAAAAGCGTGTGCCCACGTATCTACGTAGGCGCAGCCAATGCCTTTTGGCTCAAATCGGGTGTCAGCGATACCACATACGCTTTGAAATACATCGACAGAGCAATAGAACTCGACCCTCATTATAGTCCAGCTTATATGCTCAAGGGCGACATCTACAAGTGGGCTGACGACACTACTGTAGCTGTAAACTACTATAAGAAGGCGATAGAGATGGCTCCCAACGACTTCAGAACGTATCGTAAGTATGCAGCGTTTGTAGAGGCGGGTTTGGACAAGGTGACAGAGCGTGCGTTTGCGGGCGATACAGAGGCTCAAGAAGAAGTACGTAAACGTAGAGCAAAGCTGGAAAATATATACGCAATGGCTAAGGAAGCCAATCCTACATTCCCATATAATCGTGATTGTGCACGTTTGTATGCTGCATACGGTCTTACTACAAATGAGATTCAAAAGGGCATTCAGTTGTATGATGAAGCTCAAAAGGACTCTTTAGAGGCTGACGACTATACATCACAGGCCCGAATGGTATATACCTTTGTGGACAATGCCGATGGTAACACAAAGTTGCAGCTCTATACGCGCATTATGAATATTTGCGATAGTGGTTTGGTAAGATATCCTGCATACTATTATATTCTCTCCACTGGTGCGGATTGGGCGAACAGAGCGTATGATCTTGTAAAGAAGCAGCAAGGTGATGCTCTTTATGAGTATAAGAAGTTGTTCGCTTCAAGGGCATTGGAGTATAGTGAAACTTTGATCGCAAGCAAAGACACAGCTATTACCGATTTGAATTACTTGAATTATGGTAAGGCACTTATTAATAACAATAAGTTAAATCAGGGAATAGATGTGTTGAAGGAATTGCTAAAGAGCCCGACAATTAAAGATGATCAGGTAGCTTCTGCAATGGGTGTTATCAGTAACACCTATAAGGATATGGGCGAATACGATAAGGCAGAAACGGCTTATCAAGAGTATATCAATACTGTTGAAAGCAATGGTAAGCTGAACTATTTCCATCTGCAGAACTATGCTGCGATGTATAAGGATAAGGCGGAAGAGTGTGTCGGAATGGAGCAGGTGGCAGCTTATAAGAAAGCCTTTGATATATATGGACAGGCTGCAGAACGATTCCCTGATTATGCAGACTATGGCTATATCAATCAGCTTCAGTTGAGCCCGTTAATTGACCCTGACCAAGAGGCAGGCGTTGGATTGCAACCTGCTTTGCATCTGTATAATAGCGTTTCTGCAAATGCTTCTTGGCAGTTGATGGCAACTCGTTATTTGGTAGGCTACTACTTCAATGTGAAGAAGAGCAAGGAGTTGGCTCGTAAATACTTTATGCGTTGGCACGAGCTCGACCCAGACAACGAGACAGTCAAGCGAAACATCGCAATCTTGTATAAGGTTAAACTATAAGATGAAGATATAACTTCACATCAGATATTAGGCTATGGCAGCAATGTCATAGCCTTTTTTATTATTCCGTTGTTTCAGCTCTCTTTTTTCATAAGTTAGAAAAATTAATTGCTTCATGCCGTGTTTTCAGAATAATAATTGTAACTTTGTAAAGTAGCATTAAACCTATTGTATTATGGGAGGACTGAAAGATAGATACATACGTTTCGACTGGGCTATAAAGCGCTTGCTCCGTCAGAAAGCCAACTTCGACGTGTTGGAAGGTTTCCTTACCGTGTTTATCGGTGAGGAGGTGAAGATTGTGGAGATACTCGAGAGTGAGGGCAATCAGCAAACGCAAGACGATAAGTTCAACCGTGTGGACATCAAAGCACGAAACTCGAAGGGTGAGATAATACTTGTAGAGGTACAGAACACAAGCGAGCTTTATTATCTGGAACGCATCCTGTATGGCGTAGCGAAAGCCATCACCGAGCACATCCATCTCGGTGATACATACAAGGAGGTGAAGAAGGTGTATTCTATAAGCATCCTCTATTTCGATATAGGTAAGGGTGCCGACTACCTGTATGTAGGACAGAACAAGTTCATCGGTGTGCATACAAACGACCAACTCGTCATAACGGCTAAGGAGAAAGGTGCTTTAGTGCAGAAGAGTCCGGCAGAGATATTCCCCGAGTACATTCTTGTGCGTGTCAACGAGTTCGACAAGGTAGCAGTAACTCCGTTGGAGGAGTGGGTTGCTTACTTGAAGAGTGGAGTAATAAAGGAAAACACCACTGCTCCAGGATTGCAGGAGGCACGCAAAAAACTTCAGTATTACTCGATGACCGATGCCGAGCGCTATGCTTATGATGAGCACCTCAACGCTGTGATGATACAGAATGATGTGCTTGGCAATGCACGCGAAGAAGGACTTGCTGAGGGTCGTGTAGAGGGTCGTGCCGAGGGACTTACGCAGGGTCGTGCCGAGGGTCGTGCAGAAGCAAAGAAGGATATTGTTAAATCTATGTTGAGCAATGGTCTGTCGGTAGAGCAGGCTGCAAAATATAGTGGTCTGACTGTAGAAGAAGTAGAAAGTATAAAGTAAAATCACGATATGGGAGAATATATAGTATCGGCGCGTAAGTACCGCCCGATGACATTCGACTCGGTGGTGGGGCAGGCTGCTCTCACCGCTACGTTGAAGAATGCCGTGAAGAGTGGCAAATTGGCGCACGCCTACCTGTTCTGCGGACCGCGCGGAGTAGGCAAGACGACGTGTGCACGCATCTTCGCGAAGGCAATCAACTGCATGAACCCTACTACGGAGGGCGAGGCATGTGGCGAGTGCGAAAGCTGCAAAGCGTTTGCAGAAGGACGCTCGTACAACATCTTCGAGCTTGACGCAGCCAGCAACAACTCCGTGGAGCACATCAAGTCGCTCATGGAGCAGACACGCATACCGCCACAGGTGGGCAAGTACAAGGTGTTCATCATCGACGAGGTGCACATGCTCTCGCAGGCAGCGTTCAACGCTTTCCTGAAAACACTGGAGGAGCCGCCTGCACACGTGGTGTTCATTCTTGCCACAACCGAGAAGCATAAGATTTTGCCAACCATTCTCTCGCGTTGTCAGATTTACGACTTCGAGCGCATGAGTGTGGAGAACACCATCAACCACCTGAAGTATGTGGCAGAGAAGGAAGGCATCACCTACGAGGAAGAGGCATTGGCACTCATCGCCGAGAAAGCTGACGGCGGTATGCGCGATGCCCTTTCTATCTTCGACCAGACGGCAAGCTTCTGCCAGGGCAACATCACATACGCAAAGGTGATTGAGGACCTAAACGAACTCGACACCGACAACTACTTCAAGTTCGTCGACTATGCGTTGGCGAACAAGGTGAGCGAGTGTATGGTGCTCCTCAACTCGATAATAGAGAAAGGCTTCGACGGTGGTAATCTTATCAACGGACTCGCTTCGCACGTGCGCAACGTGCTCATGGCTAAGGATGCGCAGACGCTGAAGCTCCTTGAGGTGAGCGAGAAACAGCGTGAGAAGTACAGTGCACAGGCAAAGGCGTGTCCCACGCAGTTCCTCTACAAGGCGCTGAAGCTGATGAACCAGTGCGACCTAAGCTACCGTCAAAGCAGCAATAAACGTCTGCTCGTAGAGCTGACACTTATCCAGGTGGCACAGATCACGCAGCCGGAGGATGCCGACAGTGCGGGGCGTAGCCCCAAGCAGCTGAAAACCCTGTTCAAACTTCTTGATTTCACCCGGACGAAAGTGGCTCAGCAGGTGGCTGCTCCGGTAAGCCATGCCTCGGTGAGCCATGTTTCAGCTGAGGCTCCTCCTTCGCAGACCGCCGCATCGGGTTCGGCAGCCGTCTCCGACAAGTTGTCTGCCGGCGTACCACGCTTGAAGCTCTCGTCGCTCGGCATGACCTTCCAAAGCTTGCAGCGCAAGGATGCGGTGGCGGCAAAGAAAGAGGCGGAAGAGACAAACAAGGATGAGAACGAGCAGTTCACGCAGGAGTTCCTCGATCTGCAATGGCTCTCGATGTGCAACCGTATGCCGCAGAAGATGGTGGGGCTTGCTTCCCGAATGAAGAACATGCAACCGCGTATCACCACCTTCCCCGATATCGAGGTACTGGTAGACAACCAGATATTGCTCGACCAGGTAAACGAGATAAAAGGTCGCATACGCGTCACGCTCGCCAAGGCACTGCACAACGGAAATGTGTCAATATCGCTCCGCCTCGCCGAGGCAGAAGAGATAAGCCGCCGAAAGACAAAGAAAGAGGTGTACGACGAACTGATGCAGCAAAAGGAAGTGCGAGCGTTCGTCGAATCGTTAGGGCTCGAACTTGTTTAAAAGTAAAAAGGTAAAAAGGTTAGGAGGTATGGGTATCTTGCCCATACCACGCACCCACAAGCAAAGCATTTAAAAGTAAAAAGTTAGGGCTGGATTCCAAATGAGGAATTCAGCCCTAACTTTTATTTGTGCTTAGTATATTGGTTTTACAACTTCGACTCTCATTCCAAGAGCATTGATGATTTGGTAGAATGCGCCAACGCTTGGAACGATAATTCCATTTTCTACTTTTGAAATATACGATTTGGTAGAATTGATGCGTTTTGCCAATTCTGTTTGTGTGATTTTGGCTTCTTTGCGTGCATCAAGCAGTATTTGTCCTGAATAGAAGGAAAGCGCATCCTCTTTGGCCTTCATGCGCTCCGGAGTGCCTTCCTTGCCGAACTTTTTGTCAAGAACGAGATCGTAATCAACGATTTGATGATTGTTTGTCTGCATAATATGCCTCCTTTATCTTTAGCAGAAGAAGCCCATACTGAATCTTTTCCTGCTCCTTTTCTTTCAAGGTACTCATAAATGCCTCGAAATAACCGCCGTATGTAAATATCCGCCGTTCCATAATGCAAAGATAATAGAAGTTGTCAAATCCTGCAACTTTTGCGGACTATTTCTCAACGATGCTTTCGATGTACTTGCACACCATGTTGATGCCCTTCAGGTTGTCTCCACCCTCTGGTATGATGACGTGCGCGAAGCGCTTTGTCGGCTCAATGAACTGCTCGTGCATAGGTTTGAGCACCTTCAGGTAGCGGTCGACAACCATAGACACGGTGCGTCCGCGGTCGATAGTGTCGCGTTGTATGTTGCGTATGAGTCGCTCGTCGGGGTCGCAGTCGACGAAGATGCGCAGATCCATCATGTCGCGCAGACGCTTGTTGAGCAGTGTCATAATGCCCTCCACGATAATCACCGGCTTCGGCTCCACGTGTATCGTCTCCTTCTCGCGGTTGCACTTCAGGTACGAGTACGTAGGCTGTTCGATAGCTTTGCCCTCGCGCAGCTCGTTAATCTGCTTTATCAGTAGCTTCCAGTCGAACGCATCGGGATGGTCGAAGTTGATAGCCCGGCGCTCCTCTTCGGTCATGTGCGACGTGTCGTTATAGTACGAGTCGAGTGGTACGACAGCCACGTGGTGCGGCGGCAGTGCCTCAACAATCTTCTTCACTACAGTGGTCTTGCCGGAGCCTGTGCCACCGGCAATACCAATTATTGTTATCTTGTTGTTTGTCATATTCTTAAGCTTGGTCGTATAATGTGCTGAACATGCGGCTGTAGAACTCTGCCTTGCGTTCGGGCTTCATGGGGTAGGCACGCGAGCTGCTCGGCATACGCCATAGACGCAGTGTTCTGTCGTCGAAGCCGAACTGCACGTTCTCGCCAACCTTCGGCTGCACCTTTATGTCGAAGCACGCGCAGAGCACGTCGGTGGCTTTCTGTCCGGTGGTCACGATGTCGGTGAGCGAGGGTAGGGAGCGCACCATTGCCTTCAGGTCAGTAGGCTCTACCACTTCTAAGTCCTTGTCCGATGCCGTGTTCTTTAGTCGGCGCACCACCGTCGCCGTGTCGTACATGCCGATGCGACGCTCGTTGAGGAACGGGATAATGCGGTCGAGTCGGAACGTCTTTGCTTCGGTGTCGACAAAGTGTAGCTTGTCGTTGAAGAAGCATAGCCCGAAGATGCGCCACATATCGTTGGTGAAGTTGGGGTAGTAGAACCGCATCGACCAGCGCTGTTCGCCCGGCGGAAAGCTGCCGAGCATGAGCAGCCGGCAGCCGTCGGGGAGGAACGGGGTGAAGGGATGGCGTTCGGTATTCATTACTTCTGCTCCTTCACCAGATACACTACTACCGGCAAGTGGTCGGAATAGCCGTCGAGCCATACACCGCCTGCGGTGGTACGCTTCGGCGAGCCCTTGTACTTGCCCTCGCTCTGTATGAGGTACGGGCGGATGTGGATTTGATGCTGGAAGTACTTCAGAGTAGAGAAGTCCTTCACGCCCTTCGGGTTGAGCAGGTTCGGAGTCATCACGATTTGGTCGAAGAGGTTCCACGATCCGTTGTAGAACAGTGTGCCCTTGCCCTGCTTTGTGAGAATGTTATACCACGGGTTATACATGTCGTCCTTGCCCGTCTTCTCGATAGACGGTTTGCAAGAGAGTCCTTCGGTCATCGACTTGTTTGTAGGGTCGTCGTTCATATCGCCCATCACGAACACTTTGCAGTTGGGGTCGGCGTTCAGCAGCGAGTCCTTCACCACGCGCACCTGTCTGCCAGCCACCTCGCGGTAGTAGGATGTGGCGAAACGGCTCGGCCAGTGGCACACGATTACAGCCACGTGTTCGCCGGCGAGCGTGCCGCTAACGGTGAGGTAGCCACGTGTCACGTAGTTAGAGTCCTTCTTCTCCTCGGGAACGTATGGCACGAGACGCACATCCTTCACGGTGAAGAAGCGAGGGTTGTAGAGCAGTGCGCAGTCGATGCCGCGGCGGTCTGGACCCTCTACATGTACATATTTATATCCGCGCTGCTTCAGGGCAGGCTGTGCTGTGAGGTCGTCGAGTGCCTTCGAGTTCTCCACCTCCGAGAGTCCGATGAGGGCGCATCCGATGCCCGGCAGTTTGTCCGTGCCAAGGTCGGCTAATGCCTGCGACATATTGCGTAGTTTGTGGCTATATTTCAGTCCGTTCCATTTGTATGCGCCGTTAGGCAGGAAGTCGTAGTCGCGCTTGCCCTCATCGTGGCAAGTGTCGAAGAGGTTTTCCTGGTTGTAGAAACCTACGGCATAGAGATTGAATTTCTTCTGAGCCGATGCTCCAAATGTCACGCATAGGAGTAAGGCGAGGATAAAGAGATTTTTTTTCATTTGAGTTATTTGTTTTTTTGTTTTTATTCATTACACACTGCGTGTACGTGATACACGCCTACAAAGTTACAGTAATTTGTTATCATTGTGCCCTATTTCGTGTTTTTTTTGCATGAAATTGCGATTGTTTTCCAATCCGTTGGCATGTTCTGCATTGAAACATATACTTAATAAAAATTAAATATGGAAATGTTTCATTAATTGAATAAAAATGTGTTACTTTGCAATCTATTTCTTAAACTACCCTAATTGAATGAAATAAAAAAAGTAGTAGTTGATTTAGAAACGAAAATTTAAAACTTAATTATAAACATTACATGCAAAAGAAACTTAAATTAGCAGTGTTGGCAATGTGCTGCGCTCCGTCTGCTTTCGCTCAGACACAGACCGACTCGATCGGTTATCATAGCGAAGCTGCAAGCGAGGCTGCCTTCACTTTCACTGAGGCACAGCTCGGTGAGGACGATGACATGACACAGAATGTGACAATCGTCAACTCCAACACCGACATCTATGCCAGCCAGGTGGGCTTTTTGTTCTCACCGGCACGTTTCCGCTATCGTGCTTTCGACCAGAAGTACAATGAGGTTTATCTCAATGGCTTGCAGCTGAACGACATGGAGAGCGGACAGTTCCGTTACTCTCAGGTTGGCGGTCTGAACAACATGACCCGCAACCAGGAGTTCGCCCTTCCGTTTGAAGGCAACAACTTCACCATGTCGGGCATGGGTGGCTCCAACAACTACAACTTCCGTCCGTCGGCAATGCCTGTAGGTCATCGTATGACCCTCAGTGGTGCTAACCGCAACTACACTCTGCGTGGCATGTACACCTATAGCACTGGTCTCTCAGAGAAAGGTTGGGCGTTCACTGGTGGCGTGAGCTATCGTTGGGCACGCAACGGCTACGTAGAGGGCACATTCTACAACTCGCTCTCTTACTTCCTCGCCGTGCAGAAGGTGATGGGTAAGCACAGCCTCTCGCTCTCTACATGGGGCAACCCGACCGAGCGTTCTACACAGGGCGCAGGTACAGACGAGATGTATTGGCTCGCCAACAACCGCTACTATAACCCTTATTGGGGCTATCAGAACGGCAAGAAGCGCAACTCACGCGTGGTGAACGACTATGCTCCGAGTGCAATCCTCACATGGGACTGGAACTTCAACGAGAACTCGAAGCTCACTACATCGTTCTTCGGCAAGTACTCTATGTATAAGAGCACAAAGCTCAACTACAACAACTCAGACAACCCACATCCTAACTACTGGAAGAATATGCCGTCAAGCTACTACGACGTGTGGAATAGCGAAAACTCTACATATCGCACAGAGCAGGCTTACGAGGATTGGTTGACATCATACAACTATTGGCGTGCATCAAAGGCTAATCGTCAGATTAACTGGGATCGCCTCTACTACTCAAACAAGAACGCAGCAGCACAGGGCGGCGACGCTATGTACTACATCCAGGCTAAGCACAACGACAACCTGATGCTCTCGTTTGCCTCTACATTCAATCACCAGATTGACAAGGACAAGAAGGTAAACGTAGGCGTACTTGCAGCTACCAATAAGGCAATGCACTACCAGACAATGGAGGACTTGCTCGGTGCTACCCAGTTCCATAACATCAATACATATCTTATATCAGATAAGTACACAGCTACTTCGCCCGAAGCACAGTACGACCTCAACCATCCTAACGCAGTCGTTAAGGAAGGCGACCGCTTCTGCTACGACTACAACCTGCTCATCAACAAGGGCAAGGTATGGAGCTCGTACACAGAGAACTTCGGTTGGGCTAACTATACTATAGCTGCTAAGCTCGGCTATACCTCTTTCCAGCGCGACGGCAAGATGCGTAACGGTCTGGCAGCCAACAACTCGTTCGGCAAGAGCAAGACAGCCGAGTTTGTAGACGGTGGCTTCAAGTTCGGTTCTAACCTCACACTCGGTCGTGGCAACGTGCTCTCGCTCGGCGTAGGCTATGAGCACCGCGCACCGGAAGCACGTGCAGCGTTCATGTCGCCAGAGATTAACAACGACTTCGTTCAGGGACTCAAGAACGAGCGCATCTTCAGCACAGAGCTCGGCTATATGTACGAGAACTCTTGGCTGCACCTCAATGTGAAGGGCTACTACAGCCGCATGACTAACGTATCCGACTGGCAGAACTTCTATAACGATGATAGCAACTCGTTCATCTATGTGTCTATGACCGATATGAACAAGTCGTACTACGGTGCAGAGCTCGGCGCTAAGTTCAAGCTCGCAAGCTTCCTCGACATTAAGCTCATCGGTACAATCAGCGAGGCCAAGATTACGAACAACTCTAAGCTCTGCTACATGAAGTCTACAGATGCCACACTGTACGGCACCGCCCAGACAGGTGACAACTACGACTATATCCACAACAAGGGTATGCGCGACAGCGGCACACCGCTCACCGCTCTCAGCCTCGGCGTAAGCTATCATCAGAAAGGTTGGTTCATCGACCTCAACTGCAACTACTACGACCGCATCTACCTGTCGTACTCGCCTAACTACCGTTTCCACAAGAACGTGGTGAACCGTAACGATGTGATGAAGGCATTCGGTCAGCCGATTATCAACGACGTGACCGGCGAAATCGTTTCAGGAGCACTCGATCAGGCTAAGGGTCACGGTGGCTTCATGCTCGACGGCTCAATCGGTCGCAGTATATACCTCAAGCACGGATCGCTCTCAATTAACCTCATGGTTCAGAACATCCTCAATAACCGCGACATCGTTACAGGCGGTTACGAGCAGAGCCGAAGCGGCTACACACAGAGCCTGAACGTACGTGGCTACTCATTCGAGAAGAACCCGTTCAAGTTCTACGCCTTAGGTACAAACGGTATGCTGAACATTACTTATAAATTCTAAATCACAGAAAGAAGATGAAAAGTATAAAATATCTGAAACTCGCGCTCTTCGCGCTTGTTATAGGTCTTTCTGCTACATCATGTATGGATGAGGACTGGACCGACCCTACTGGCGAGGTGGCACCGTTCGGCAACAACCAGCTTCAGGAGACCAATGTCGTTTCTATTGCTGATCTTAAGGCAAAGTACGGTGCACAACTGAAGGATGTAGTGAACGACACAGTGCGCATCGCCGACGGTGTGCAGATCAAGGGTCGCGTCACAGGCAACGACATCTCTGGCAATATCTATAGCCAGGTTATGATCGAGGATGCTACCGGTGGTATCATCATCAGCGTTGCTCAGGGCGGCATCAACGGCCAGCTGCAGGTTGGTCAGGAGATTCTCGTTGACCTCGGCGGACTCTACTATGGCGTATATCGCACACAGCCACAGCTGGGCATCCCGTACACCGACTTCAAGAAGAACCAGACTTACCCGAGCCGCATCAGCCGTGCAGAATGGCAGACACGCTTCAAGATTCTCGGCAAGCCCGACGCTTCGCTCGTGGTACCTCACGTGTTCGAGACTTCTGAAATCAGCACACTCAACGACGAGACCGTTGCACAGAAGTACTCTGGACAGATTGTGACACTGAAGGGTGTGGAGTTCGACACAGCCGACGGCATCGTCACATTCGCTCCTGAGGCAGAAGGTGCCACTACAGGCCACGGCGTGACACGCTACTTCAAGGGGTACACTGGTCAGAAGAAGCAGATCGGCATCCGTACAAGCTGCTACGCTAAGTTCGCTGCCGAGAAACTGCCGAAGGGCAAGCTCAACGTAACCGGTATCCTCACCGTTTACAAGACCAGCGCAACATCGTCTTACGGCACAACAGTGCAGCTCGTGCTGCGCACACTCTCCGACATCGAAGTGCTCGAGCCAGAGAAGAATCAGCCGGCAGAAGAGAAGTAAGGCTATCTCACATCATTATATATTATATAACAAGCAAACAAACAAAAGAATATGAAAAAGATATTTTTCTCAATGCTCGTCGCAACAATGACAGCATTCACATTCACAAGCTGCGAGGACGTTCCTGCAGCTTATGAAATTCCAGGCGGTGGTAACGGCGGTTCAACAACTGAAGTTCCGACATTGTATTCAGAGGCATTTGATGACAATACAACCGCATTTGAATTTAAAGATGTAAACCTCACAGGCGGTTTGACAAGAGTTTGGAAGGTGGCTTCTTACAATAATAATGGCTATCTCAATGCTTCTGCATTCTTAAACAATGCAAGCCATGCATCAGAGTCTTGGGCTGTTTCTCCAGCTATTAACCTCTCTGATAGCAAGAAGGCTGTTCTTGCGTTCTCGCACGCTATCAACAAGCTTAGCGATACAAGCACAATGAAAGACATGATGACAGTTTGGGCTTCTACCGACTACACAGGCGATGTTAGCGCAGCTACTTGGAAACAACTCGTTGTTCCAAATTATCCGGCAGGTACAAGCTGGACGTTTGTAGAGTCTGGTGATATCGACCTTACAGAATATTGTGGCAATAAGGTTTACATTGGTTTCAAGTACACAAGTACAGACGAAAACTCTGGTGGTTGGGAGGTTGACAACTTCACAATTAAGGGCGACGGCACACCAATGGTTACTCCAGGCAAGCCTGACACTCCCGATACTCCTGACACACCAGCTGGATCAAATCTCGTTTCAAATGGCGATTTCGAGGCATGGACAAATAGCCTTCCTAACAATTGGAAGTCGGCTTCTTCTGCAAGCAATGCCAAACTTTCACAGAGCACAGATGCTCATAGCGGCCAGTATTCTGTATGTGTTGCAGGTGGTGCAAAGAACCAGCGTCTTGCATACAAGGAACTCACTTTGAAGCCAGGTACATACAAGATGTCGTTCTATACAAAGGCTGCTACTGCTGATGGTGCGGTTGTAGACTATGGCTATGTTAAGGTTGTTGATGGTAAGATTAGCGGAGGCAACGATTATATCTATGCTAAGAAGTACGACAAGTTGACAAATACAGAGTGGACTGCAATCAGCCATGAGTTCACACTCGCAGAAAAGACAACAGTAGCTCTTGTTATTGCTGTTATAAAGAATCCTGGCAAGGACCTCCTTGTTGACGATTTCTCTCTCACTACTGCTGATGGTGGAGTTGTTGAAGGTGGTTCTACAGAGCCTAATCAGCCAGAAACATCAACCGCTTCTACCTACACGCTTGTTAACCAAATTACTGATGGTACATACGTATTGGTTGCAAAGACAGATGCAGGTTACCTCGCTGCCTCTCCGTTGGCTGCTACATACAATTACGGTTACCTCAAGAACCCTGTAAGCGTAACAGAGAGCAACGGAACTGTAAAGGTTTCTGACGCTAATGCCTTTACTATCAAGAAAGTTGATGGTGGATACACTATTCAGGATGCTACTGGTTACTACTTTATGAACGGAGCGTATAATAGCTTTAGCCGTTCTGCAGAACTTCCTGCAAGTGGTCATATTTGGACTATTACTGTCAACAGCGATAAGACTGTTAGTATCAAGAACAAAGAAATGGGTAAGACCATACAGTACGATACAGAGTTTACAAGCTTTGGCGCATACGAAGAGATTAAGGCTATATTGCCTTTCCTTTATAAGAAGTAAATATCATTAGCTGATACATTCCTATTCCAAGCCATTTCAAACGATGAGGTGGCTTGGAATTTTTGTTTTCAAAAATTTGTCGGTCTCATAAAAAAGTCGTAACTTTGCATCCGCTAAGCATTTAAAAGCGAAATATTTATTTAACACTATAACAATTTAAACAAAATGAAGAAGGGAATTCATCCAGAAAACTATCGCCCCGTCGTATTCAAGGATATGTCCAACGGCGATATGTTCCTTACAAAGTCTACATGCAAGGCTACAGAGACAGTAGAGTTTGAAGGCGAAACTTACCCAGTGGTAAAAGTCGAAATCTCAAGCACATCTCACCCGTTCTATACTGGTAAGAGCAAGCTTGTCGATACTGCAGGTCGCGTAGATAAGTTCATGAACCGCTACGCAAAGGTTCGCAAGTAAGGAAAAGAACGAGATATATACTTCAAATAGACACGCTCTATTTTTGAAATAGAATATTGAGAGTGTGTTCCATCCGTAGTTGCATATACGTATGGAACATACTCTCTTTTTTATTTAAGGTAAAAGAGGGACTTTTAAAAGTAAAAAAGTAAAAGAGTAAAAAGTAGGAGGTATGGGCATCTTGCCCATACCACGCAGCCCAAAGATAAGAGTAAAAAGGCTTTTTAAACGATATATTCAAATGAAGCAATATCATAAATACGCATTGCGCTACGCAGCTATGATAGCGTTGCTGTTCTCTGTGCTCACCTTCACCGCTTGTGGAGGCGACGATGAGGAGGGCGATGGCAATCAGAGCAGTCAGGTTGATAAGAAGAACAAGAACGCCAACATTCCGGCGGCAGCCAACGGCTACAACAAAGCTATTCGGCGTACGGAGTTCCCGGCTCTAAAGAAGACGGGCAAGCAGAAGGTTATCGTCTATCGCATGACATCTACATCTTACGATAAGGACGGCGTAAACTTCTCTGTGGAGTGGGACTGTGACAAGCGTTCGCAGCGCTGGACGTGCTATCAGATGCACAAAGGCTACTCGGGCAAGTATTCGCGTGAGTCGAACTTCTTCTTCGATGCCACGAACCTCAATAGCAACGAGTATTGGGGCGAGTACACTTACTTCCCTGGCTACGACCGTGGCCACATCTGTCCGAGCGGCGACCGCACTGCTTCAAAGGAGATGAACTCTCAGACGTTCGTAATGACGAACATGCAACCGCAGTATCATAAGTTTAATGGTTTCGACGACAGTGGTAACAATGGCTTGTGGGTGCGTATGGAGAACCAGCTGCGCAAGTGGGCTGACAAGCTCTCGGCAACGGATACTATCTTCGTCTGCAAGGGTGGCACAATCGACAGTGAGGCTAACATCATAACTCGCATCGACGGCAAGCTCATCGTGCCGAAGTACTTCTACATGGCTATCCTGCGCAAGAGTTCGTTCGGATATGCAGGCATGGCGTTCTGGAGCGAACAGAAAAATGAGTGGCGCACGAACGAGACGTTGGGCTCACACGCTATCTCTATCGCAGAGCTTGAGAAACGCACCGGCATCGACTTCTTCTGCAATCTCCCTGATGATGTGGAGGCGCAGGTCGAGAAGACGTTCAACCCTGCTGTCTGGTCGGGCTTATAATCTTTCTCCTCCCACAGATGTATTGTAGGAGGGTATGGCATTCTTGCCATACCCACGCACCCACAGAGCTTTCTGTTGATATATCCTCCCACGGAATACACTTTCTTGCTGTAAAATCTCCCACAGATTTCACAGATTCTTAGGGTGCTTTCAGGGGGTGCACTTGTCTCAAGTGCACCAACAGAGCAAGAAGTGCACCAACCGAGAAGGCGTACCGTCTGCTCGGTTGGTGCAGCTGAGACAGCTGCACCCCCTGGGTGTGCTCCCACAGAATTCGCGGAATATACAGAACTTTCTGCTGAGAAAAACTCCCACAGAATTCGCGGAATACACAGAACTTTCTGCTGAGAAAAACTCCCACAGATTTCACAGATTTACACAGATACTTTTAGCAAGAAGGTTCTGTGTGTTCTGTGAATTCTGTGGGAGAATAACGCAATCAGCATCTGTGCAGATCTGTGAAATCTGTGGGAGTTTTTATGTTCTAACGTATAGTGTGAAATCAGTGGGAGTTTTCATATTTCTTTGCGCAGTTCGTTGCCCACAGCCCTGCGAAGGTGAACGCCCCGTTGATCATGAGCAGCTCGTAGCCGAAGCGGTAGCCCCAGAGATGCTGCGCTGCGATGTCGAGAGCGTAGCAGAGTAGGGGGGAGGCGAGGCATACATAGGGCACGAGGCGGTCGTTGACGGCGCGATGCGTGAGCAGTCCGAAGGCGAACAAACCTAACAACGGACCGTAGGTGTAGGAGCAGAGTACGTAGATGGCGTCGATGACGCTCGTAGAGTTGAGCATACGGAACAGCAGAATGAACGCCACGAACACCACGGCGATGCCCACATGCGCACGGCGGCGCAGACGCTCGTCCTCGGGACGCTCGCAGATGTCGACGCAGTAGCTCGTGGTGAGAGCCGTGAGCGCCGAGTCGGCACTGGAGAACGATGCCGCCACGATGCCGATGGTGAAGAACACCGTGACGACGGTGCCCAATGCGCCCGTCGCAGCGAACATCGGCAGCAGCTCGTCGCCAGCCGCAGGCAGCGGTGTGCCCTCCTTCTGCGCCAGCATCATAAGCAGTACGCCCAGCGCCATGAACAGCAGATTGGCTGGCACGAAGGCGAAACCATACGTACACACATCCTTTTGAGCCTCACGTAGCGATTTGCACGTGAGGTTTTTTTGCATCATGTCCTGATCCAAGCCCGTCATCACGATGGCGATGAAAGCTCCGCTGAGCAGCTGCTTCCAGAAGTTCTGCGTCGACACCCAGTCGTCCCACACGAACATGCGGCTGTGTCCGTCGGCAGCCACCGCCCGCACGGCTTCGCCCACGCTCATGCCCAGTTGTTGTGTCACATTATATATAATAAGGAGCAGCGCGGCAAACATGCAGGTGGTCTGGAATGTGTCGGTCCACACCAGCGTCTTGATGCCGCCGCGGCGCGTGTAGAGCCAGATGAGCAGCGTCATGCCGACGACGGTTATGGGGAACGGCACGCCCACGGCATCGAACACGAAGCGTTGCAGAATGATACAGACGACGTAGAAGCGCACCGCTGCGCCCGTCATCTTCGACGTGAGGAAGAACCATGCGCCGGTCTTGTACGACCGCTTGCCGAGCCTCTCCTTCAGATATGAGTAGATGGTCGTCAGGTTCAGCCGATAGTAGACCGGCAGTAGCAGGAAGGCGATGGCGAAGTAGCCGAGGATGAAGCCTATGCAGGTCTGCACGTATGTCATATCGGTGCGCATCACCATGCCCGGCACGCTCACGAACGTGATGCCCGAGATGGAAGCGCCCACCATTCCGAACGCCACCATGTACCACGGCGAGCGTCGGTTGGCGCGGAAGAAGGTCTCGTTGTTGTCGCCGCGTCGTGCGGTGAGGCGGCTGAAGAGCATGAGAGCCGCGAAGTAGGCGGCTACGGTGAGGAGGATTGTCATGTTTTGGTTGGATATAATAGGAGGCTACGGCTTTCTTGCCGTAGCTACACTGCTTGCAGACTTTTGTTGCTAATGGCTACGGCAAGAAAGCCGTAGCCTCCTACAATTTGCCCTATATTTTGTTTTTACTTGTTAACCCTCGATTTAAGGTTGCGTGGGTATGGCGGGATGTCATACCATCCTATGTAAACATTAGAGGTTGCGTGGGTATGGCAGGATGCCATACCCTCCTATGTTAAAAATTACAGGTTGTGCTCAGTGAGCCAGCGCTCAGCCTCGAGCGCAGCCTTGCAGCCTGAGCCTGCAGCCACGATAGCCTGGCGGTAGTTCGGGTCGGCGCAGTCGCCGGCAGCGAACACGCCCTCCACGTTAGTGCGCGGTGTTCCGTCGATGGTCTTGATGTAGCCAGTCTCGTCGCAGTCGACGAACGGGCGGAACACGTCGGTGTTCGGCTTATGGCCGATAGCGAGGAAGAAGCCGTCGATAGCGATGTCGTAGCGCTCCTCGTCAGCCTCGCCCTTGCGCTTCACGAGGTGGGCACCCTCCACGCCGTCCTCACCGAAGAGTCCGAGAGTGTTGTGCTCGTAGAGAATCTCGATCTTCTCGTTCTCCTCCACGCGCTTGCGCATCACGTCAGATGCACGCAGGTAAGGCTTGCGCACAATCATGTACACCTTCTTGCAGAGACCTGCCAGATAGAGAGCCTCCTCGCACGCTGTGTCGCCGCCGCCCACTACGGCAACGGTGCGCTTGCGGTAGAAAAAGCCGTCGCATGTGGCACATGCGCTCACGCCCTGTCCGTTGTACTTCTTCTCGTCGTCGAGTCCGAGATACTTTGCGCTTGCTCCGGTAGCGATGATTACGGTGTCAGCCTCAATCTCCGCGCCCGTGTCAGTTGTGAGCACGTAAGGCTTCTGCGAGAAGTCGACCTTTGCGATTGAGCCTTCGCGCATGTCCACGCCGAAGCGCAGAGCCTGCTGGCGCAAGTCCTGCATCATCTGATTGCCGTCCACGCCCTCGGGGTAGCCGGGGAAGTTCTCTACGACGGTAGTCTGTGTGAGCTGACCGCCAGTCTGAATGCCGCAGTATTCTACCGGGCTGAGGTTGGCGCGTCCAGCGTATATTGCAGCAGTGTAGCCTGCCGGACCGCTGCCCACGATGAGGCAACGCACATGTTCTCTATTTTCCATTTCTATTGATTTTATTACAAGTTGTTATGTTGAGATGTTGTGGTGTTGAGATATGTGGGGTTGTATGTGGTGTTGTAATGTTGTTATGTTGAGGTGTTGAGATTTGTGGTGTTGTGGTGTTGTTATGTTGAGGTGTTGAGATATGTCAACACAACAACATCTCAACACCACACCACCTTAGATAATCTCTTCAATCTGCTTTGCGATATTGTCGAGGCTCTCTGTCGGTTCGAATCGAGCCACTACCATTCCGCGCTTGTTGATGAGGAACTTTGTGAAGTTCCACTTTATGTCGGCTGTCTCCTTATAGTCGGGCGCATCCTTGGCGAGCATCTCTTCGAGCACCGGAGTGAGTTTGTGCGCAGGGTCGAAGCCTGCGAACGACTTCTGCTCCTTGAGGAACTTGAAGAGGTCGTCGGCGTCGTCGCCGTTCACCTTCACCTTCTTGAAGCGCGGGAACTCGGTGTTGTACGTGAGCTTGCAGAACTGGTGTATCGACTCGTCGGTGCCAGGAGCCTGTGCGCCGAACTGGTTGCACGGGAAGTCGAGCACCTCGAATCCCTGCGCATGATACTTCTCGTAGAGCTTCTCCAGCTCCTCGTACTGCGGTGTGAAGCCGCATTTTGTAGCTGTGTTCACAATGAGCAGCACCTCGTTGGCATACTCCTTCAGCGACACGCTCTTACCTTTTCTGTCTTTCACCGAGAAATCATAAACAGTCTTCATCTTTCTTTTCTTTATTTGTTTAATGTGTTCTTTTGATATCCTTTTGTCTCGGGGTATTGTTTGTTGTTTCGGGGTGTTGGCTTTAAGTCTTGTGATACAGACTTTAATTTTACAAAGGTAACGATTTTATTGGATAATACTCACTATTTGTTCTCATTTTTTTCAACTTCTTAACTCCGAACCTTATAGACGACGCATCGTGCTCCGTCCGCCACCCGATCGGATTCCGTCCGCCGTCCGATCAGATTGCGTTCGCCACCCGATCAGATTCCGTCCGCCACCCGATCAGATTGCGTCCGCTGCACGATGGTGAAAGTACTGAAAAAGGCTGACGTTTTAGCCGCAAAACGCAGCTAAAACATCAGCCTTCTATACTGTTAGAGCTATGTCAAACGCCCTACTTCTTGTTCTCTCGGTAGTATTTCAGTCCGCCCTTCACGTTCTGTATGAGGGCTTTCGACGAGTAGGTGGCACCGCTCACGCCGTCCACCTTCATTTGCTCAGCCTCGTCGACACTCTTGCCCACGAACTTCTTCAGCAGCGTCTCCGCCTGCGCGAACACCGAGGGCGTATCCTGGTTGGGAAGTGCCACTATCTTCTGCACCTTGCCGTTGCGGATGTATATCTTCACCGGTGTCTTGCCCTGGAAACCGCGCGCCTTCACTATCGACGTAGTGTTGACTACGGCGGTGCCCTTCTCGTACTTTATGGCGTTCTTGCTGACGCAGAAGCTCATAAGGAGGAATGAGCAGAGAGCGATGAGTAATGTTCTTTGCTTCATAATCTTCCGGTTATTTCTTGTCGTACGCGTGCAGCGGATAGTCGGTGGTGTAGTGCAGTCCGCGGCACTCCTTGCGCTCGATAGCCTGACGTGTGATGAGGTAGCCCACGTTAATCATGTTGCGCAGCTCGCAGATGTCGCGGCTCGCCTTTACGCGCTTGAAGAGCTCCTCGGTCTCCTCGTAGAGCAAGTCGAGGCGGTCCCACGCACGCTTCAGGCGCAGGTCTGAGCGCACGATGCCCACATAGTTGGACATTATCTCGCCCACCTCCTTCACGCTCTGCGTGATGAGCACCTTCTCCTCGTTGGTCATCGTGCCCTCGTCGTTCCACTCCGGCACCTTCTCGTTGAAGTCATACTCGTCTACGTGCTCCAGCGAGTGCTTGGCAGCTGCGTCGGCGTACACCACAGCCTCGATGAGCGAGTTGCTCGCCAGGCGGTTGCCGCCGTGCAGACCCGTGCAAGAGCACTCGCCGATGGCATACAGGCGCTCTATCGACGACTGTCCGTTGAGATCAACCTTTATGCCACCACACATGTAGTGGGCAGCTGGGCGAACGGGGATATAGTCGGTGGTGATGTCGATGCCGATAGATTTGCACTTGAGGTAGATGTTCGGGAAGTGCTTCTTCGTCTCAGCAGGGTCTTTATGCGTAACGTCGAGGCACACGTGGTCGATGCCGTGTATCTTCATCTCCTTGTCGATGGCACGCGCCACGATGTCGCGCGGAGCTAACGAGAGGCGCTCGTCGTACTTCTCCATGAACGACTCGCCGTTCGGCAGGCGCAGTATGCCACCGTAGCCACGCATCGCCTCAGTGATGAGGAACGCAGGGTGAGTCTCGCCCGGGTGATAGAGCGCTGTCGGGTGGAACTGTACGAACTCCATGTCCTTCACCGTGCCCTTAGCACGATATACCATTGCCTCGCCGTCGCCCGTAGCGATGACAGGGTTGGTAGTGGTCTGGTATACGGCGCCACAGCCGCCCGTACACATCAGCGTCACCTTGCTCAGATACGTATCCACCTTCTGCGTCTCGGGGTTGAGCACGTACGCACCGTAGCAATTAATATAAGGTGTGCGACGTGTGACGCGCGCGCCGAGGTGGTGCTGCGTGATTATCTCCACGGCGAAGTGGTTCTCCTTCACGTCGATGTCGGGGCATGCACGCACAGCCGCCATCAGTCCGCGCTGTATCTCGGCACCCGTGTCGTCGGCGTGGTGCAGTATGCGGAACTCGGAGTGTCCGCCCTCGCGGTGCAGGTCGAATTCGCCGTCTTCCTTGCGGTCGAAGTTGACGCCCCATTTCACGAGCTCGGCAATCTGCTCCGGCGCATTGCGCACCACCTGCTCTACGGCACGACGGTCGCTGATGAAGTCGCCCGCTATCATCGTGTCTTCGATATGCTTGTCGAAATTGTCGACTGCAAGATTAGTCACTGAGGCAACGCCTCCCTGGGCAAACGAAGTGTTTGCCTCGTCAAGCGAAGTCTTGCAAATCATGCACACCTTACCTTTGTGTGCGCGAGCTACCTTCAAAGCGTAGCTCATGCCGGCAACTCCGGCACCAATAATCAGAAAGTCGTATTTAAAAACCATCTTTTCGGTATTTATTCTTAGACGTTGCAAATTTAGAGAAAAAAAAGAAGACACAATAAAGTTGTCTATCTTTTTTTAATGAATAGAAAAAAAACGTTATATATTTTTTGCTTGTATTAATAAAATGTCTAACTTTGCAATCACCTAATCGGACACAAAATGTGTGATAAAGGCAACTATTAATAATATCTTGTAACCTAAATATTCAAACAATATGAAAAAAATCAAATCCTCGATGCTTATCGTAATGATAGCCATTGGTTTCGCATCATTTGTTTCGTGTAATAACAACAAGAACGCACAGACTGCTGACGGTAGCGACTCTACAGCCGTGGTAAACGAGGCGTTGGAAGACCAGGAAGTAGCAGAGATGTCTGCGTTTATCAATTCTGTTGCGTCATGTCTCGACTCTATCCAAGTACAGGAGAATATGATTTTCAATCATCCTGAAGGCACAACCGACAAGCAGCACATGCTCACACAACTCAGATCGTTCAAAGAGTTGCTTGCACGCAAGCAGCAGCAGATAGACGCACTCACTGCGAAGAACAAGGCGCAGGAAAAGTCGTCGAAGCAGACTATCGCCAACCTGCAGAAGATGGTGGAATACCTCAACGCACAGTTGGCTGAAAAGACGGCACGCATCGCTGAGCTCGAGGAACTCGTACAGACAAAGGATGTGAAGATTGACGAGCTGCGCTACAACGTTAAAGAGCTGACCAACGAGTCGGACTATCTGAAGGAACAGAACTATCAGCAGGATAAAGAGTTGAACAAGCGCTACTACTGCGTAGGCTCGAAGAAGGAGCTTAGCGAGAAGGGCTTGCTCAAGGGCGGCTTCCTAAAGAAGAAGAAGGTGAACAGCGCTGCCATCGACAAGAGTCTCTTCAAGGCTGTTGACGTGCGTTCGTTCAAGACTCTCAAGTTGCAGTCGAAGAAGCCGAAAGTCGTTTCGGGCAACCCACAGGGTAGCTACACCATCGAGAAGAACGGCGACGGCACATCTACACTCACCATCGTTGATGCAGAGAAGTTCTGGAACGCATCTGCTTTCCTCGTCATCGAGCTGTAAGAGAAATCAAACAACTGAAGATATAGTTTCGCAAGTGCTGAGCTTGCGAAACTACAACCAACGAATTTAAAACCTAAAAAATATCAACAAATGAAGACAAATCTGTTCTTTGGTCTTGCTCTTCTGAGCATGGCACCAAACGCTGTGAGCGCACAGGAAAATGCTGACTCACTCTACATCCGTAACTCTGTGTACATGCTTAAACTCGATATGCCAGCCGACAAAGAGGAGTATGCCCACGCTTACGAGGTAACAAACAAGGCGTTCGACGGCATCGACTTCGCAACGCGCTATCCTAACTATAACGACTTCAATCTGGGCAGCCACCACATCGACTGGTCTACCGTACCTACAGCCACAAAGGCAGATGGACGCTATCGAAAAAGAGTCGGCTAAGGACGCACTCCTCAAGACCACGCTCGCTTCAATGGGCGTAAAGGTTGACCCAATCGCAGAACGCGAGTACGCAGCACGCTTGCTCAACTACTTCAATGCAAACAAGTTCGGTAATCAGCTCGTGGCTAAATGGCACGTTCCGCAGGGAGCTGACTATAAGAACGTGGCTGCGTGGGACGAGCAGCTTGGCGTTATCATGGCTCTTGGTATGAAGGGCTTGAGCGACGAGGCTCGCGAGAACGCAAAGCAGACCCAGAACCTGGTTGCTCTCTGTGGCAATTCGGAGAACAAGCTCCTCGGCACAACATACGTATGCGTTAACAACTATCGTATGATGAACGCAAAGGAGAAGAGTGCTACAGCCATTGCGATGGCTAAGGTTACGTTGGAGTTCTTGCCAGGCATCGCTAAGATGGCAGGCAACATCGCAGTGAAGGCTGCCGAGACAGCTGCTGCCAAGACAAAGGGCTACTTCGTAAGAACTAACGCTTACCTCTTCAAACTCGATTGGGATAAGGCTAAGTTCGACGATTTCTATGCAAAATACTGGGATAAACCAGCCGACTTCAACGCTAACGCAAACTATCAGCTGAAGTATGTTGGTCGCTCATCTAAGTACGCAGGCGCAGGCTTGACAATGAAGTCGGCTAACCTCGACAAACTGATTGCTCGTGGTGCATTGCGTGCTACCGACGCTGCTTTCGCTGCCCTGCAGCGCGACTACGACGAGTTCCGTCCAATGAGTTCGCTCCACGTAGATGGCGACAAACTCGTTGCTTACATCGGTACAAAGGAAGGGGTGAAGGCTGGCGATAAGTTCGACGTGTTCATGTGTCAGAAGGACGGAAACGAAGTAGAGTGGAAGAAAGTTGGTACTATCAAGGTAGCCAAGAACTCTGTTTGGGACAACCAGGAAGGTGCTAACGAGACCCTCGAAGGCGAAGCTGAAGACGGTGAGAAGAAGGAAGGCAATGCCGAGTTGAAGTACACCATATTCGATGGCAAACCAGGAAAGAAGATAGGTGAGGGCTGTCTCATCCGTCTTGCAAAATAAAATAGTGTAAATTTACGGTCTTTTAAAAGCTACTATACATATTTATATATAATAGGTATGTAGCTTTTAAAAGACGTTTTTGGTTAAATACTAAATAGATTTGATTATGAAAAGATTACTCTTTATCGCCATTTGTTTCTGCATGGCACTTTCAGTAAGTGCGGGTAAGAAAAAGGATTTCGTCGACTATAGATACGAGTTGACACTCGCTAAGGAGAATGTTGCAGCTACATCAGGCTTCAAAGTGTTTAAGGTGTGGAGCTACGGCAAGAAGAAAGAACTGCTTACAAAGGATATTTGTATGCGTAATGCTGTACACGGACTGCTTTTTAAAGGTTTGGCTGCCAACGACTCGGGTACACAGGGCAATGTGCGTCCGCTCTGCCCAGAAGGTTATCAGGCACACAAGGAGTACTTCGACCGCTTCTTTGAGTCGGGCGAGTATCGTCAGTTTGTGCAGTTTACAAGCCGTGGCGCACAGTCTGCCGGCGATGTAATCAAGGGCAAGAAGGAGTGGCAGGTTGGTATGCTCGTACAGGTCAACCTCAACGGATTGCGCAAACGTCTCGAAAAGGATGGCATTATAGAAGGAGCACGCAGCATCTTCTCGCGCTAATACTCGATAATAGCAGATGTTTTAATGTAAATAGAAAAACGTATTATGAAAAGAATTTTTAGTTTGTTTCTGCTCCTTACCTTCGCAGTTGTGATGAAGGCGCAGCAGGCAGCAATGCCTACTATCATCGTCTTCCCTTCTGACTCGTGGATGAACGACCACGGCTTTATGAAGACGTTCAACAATCAGGGCGAAACCGAATACATACCGAAGTATAACGACGCTTTCGTGAACACACGCGAGATGGGTACCGTAATCCAGGCAATACAGAAGGTGTTTGAGGAGCGTAAGTTCGAACACGAAGATCTGCAGAGCATTCTGAAGGATATGAAGCGCGAACGCGCCGAAGAACTTGCCAATGCAGCTGACGGCGACGAGGCTGAGAAGGGTGCTATGGATGAACTCATGCAGCAGGCGCGTCCTGACATCCGTGTAGATGTCGACTATGCTGTGTCTAAGGTTGGTCCGCGCAAGAACATCTCTTACTCCATAAAGGCTGTCGACGCTTACACCTCTGAGCAAGTGTCGTCGGTAGAAGGTACTATCGAGATGACAATGGATCCTACCGACCTCGCACTGCGTAAGGCGGTGGCAGGCAACTGCGACGACTTGTGCGACCGCATCATCGAGTATTATAAGGACCTGCGCGACAACGGTCGCAAGATTGTTGTTGTGTTCCGCTCAGCACCAAGTGCCGGCATCAACTTCATCAAGGACGAGATCGGCGACGACGGTGACACATACGACGAGTTCCTCTACTCATGGGTGAAGAAGCACGCCGTAAATCAGGCTTGCAAGAAAGGACGCAAGACAGCTAAGATGGTTGAGTTCAAGGCTGTGCGCATACCATTCTTCGACGAAAGCGGTGAACCAATCGAGGCTGAAGACTGGGCTAAGGGCGTAAGAAAGGCGTTCAAGGCAGAGACCGGTTTTAAGGTAAGCAAGGGACAGGGCAACACGCTCGGACGTGTCAACTTCCTCGTTGAGTAATAGCAAAAAGAAAGTCTTGCAAGTTCTATCGGCTTGCGAGACTTCAAAACAAATAACATGTTGTTCTAAAACATTATGATTATGCAGATACGAAAACTATTTGTTCTTGCAGCGTTGACACTTTGCTCGCTCGCAGGTTCTGCACAGATAACGCTCTCGCCGATGTACGATGCAAAGGAGAGCAAGGCAACTGAAGGTCAGAAGGCTATCGTAGAGGCTCGTTTGCGCAGCGTTATCACCTCGATGAAGCTGGTGAGTGGCTACAACTCGCGCTTTGTATTGGCGTGCAAGACCGTTCCGTTGCAGACAGAAGTGGCAGGCACAAAGATGGCGCAACGCATATCAGCAACCTTCGCCGTTGGCGATGCACGCACAAAGTCGTGCTTCGGTACGTCTATCGTTGAGTTCACTGGCATCGGCAACACCGAAGAGCAGGCGCTCACTAATGCGTTGAAGAACATCAAGAACTCGCCACAGCTCCGCAAACTCGTTGACAAGTCGAAGCAGCGCATCATCGACTACTACAACAACAACGCTGCCTCAATCATACGTAAGGCACAAACGCTCATCAATGGCAAGCAGTACGAGCAGGCTTTGTTCGAGCTCTGCGCCATTCCAGAGGACTGCAACCTCTACGAGCAGGCTTTAGAGATGATGGAGAAGGTGTACGAAACAGCCTATGGCGACGAGTCGGTGCAGCTCAACAGAAAAGAGTTAGGAGCAGCTTGTCGCAAACTCGCTGATGAGTATGCAACCAACAACTGCCCAGAGAGCGATTGCTCACTCGGTTGGTGGTAATGTTAGTCTAATCAGTGCTGACATGCAGAATTGACAAAACAGTATTTCTACTGAAATGGCAAAGTTCAGATTTCTATCATTCGTTATAATTATACTATCCTGTGTATGCACCAGTCATGCACAGGACAGTTTTTTTAATCCCTATTCGTTCCGCTATCACGTCGAGTTCTCCAGCGAACTGCCCGAGGACACCCTCGTTGCAGATATGGGTAGGTTGGTCGTGACATACGATAGCGAGCAACGTAAGCAGTGTTGCACTTTGACTTATCGCGACAGCGTGCGCTACAAAGGCAACATTATCGATATGCAACTCTATCAAAAACGTCAGGACTTTATGCTCGAAAACTTCTTCGGGGGCGGTTCCCATGCCAAGCTAACCATTACGCGCGATGAAGATGGATCCAATCAAAAGGTGGCACTCATCTATTATGCCAACCCAAAAGAAGACCCATTGCCCGACAAAACGTGTATCTGTTTGCTGCTTTCAGATGTTTTGCTATAGCCTGTGATTAGTTTCGTAGAGTCGTTATGCTGTTGTATATTGCAACAAAAGTGTTAAATAGTACCATATTTTGAAAACAAATGGTTTAAGTTGGGTGTTTCTCGGATTAAATTAGTACTTTTGCTAAGTCATGTTGTGAAACAATTCGGGTTTGAAACGTTAATATGCTTCTGTCCGATTGTGGTTTCATAACAGAATGTGCATAGAAACCTAATTATTAAAAATTTAATAACTAAAAGATGAAACAAACTAACGTTAAGCCAGCAGAAGGAAAGCTGGGTATTTTGGTTGTAGGCTGTGGCGCAGTAGCCACCACTTTTATGACTGGTGTGTTCATGGCTCGCAAGGGACTTGCTAAGCCTGTTGGTTCAATGACTCAGTATGACAAGATTCGTGTTGGTAAGGGCGCAGACAAGAAGTATCTGCACTACAAGGACATCGTGCCTCTTGCCGATCTCAACGATATCGTATTCGGAACATGGGACGTATATCCACAGAATGCTTATCAGGCAGCTATATATGCCGAGGTGCTGAAGGAGAAGGATATCAACCCCGTGCGCGAGGAGTTGGAAAAGGTGGTGCCGATGAAGGCTGCCTTCGACAAGAACTACGCTAAGCGCCTCGACGGCGACAACGTTAAGGACTGTAAGACTCGCTGGGAGATGGTTGAGGCTCTCCGCAAGGATATCCGCGACTTCAAGGAGCAGAATGGTTGCGCACGTATCGTTGTTATTTGGGCAGCATCTACCGAGATCTACGTACCAGTAGACATGGAGAAACACGGCACAGTGGCAGCTCTCGAAGCAGCTATGAAGGCTGACGACCGCGAGCATGTAGCTCCGTCCATGTGCTATGCTTACGCAGCATTGACAGAGGGCGCACCGTTCATCATGGGTGCTCCTAACACCACAGTCGATATCCCGGCTATGTGGGAGCTTGCTGAGCAGACCAAGATGCCTATCGCCGGTAAGGACTTCAAGACCGGTCAGACGCTCGTGAAGAGCGGTTTCGCTCCGATGATTGGCTCACGTTGTCTCGGTTTGAGCGGATGGTTCTCTACAAACATCCTCGGCAACCGCGACGGACTCGTGCTCGACGAGCCTGCCAACTTCCACACCAAGGAGGTCAGCAAGCTCTCTACACTTGAGACGATCCTCAAGCCCGACGTGCAGCCCGACCTCTACGGACATGGCAACGACGAGGATGCACAGTACTATCACAAGGTGCGCATCAACTACTATCCGCCTCGCAACGACAACAAGGAGGGATGGGACAACATAGACATCTTTGGATGGATGGGCTACCCGATGCAGATCAAGATTAACTTCCTCTGCCGCGACTCTATCCTCGCTGCTCCGCTGTTGCTCGACCTCACATTGCTCAGCGACCTCGCTGCTCGTGCCGGACGCTACGGCATACAGCGCTTCCTGAGCTTCTTCCTCAAGGCCCCGATGCACGACTACACTAAGGGCGAGGAGCCGGTAAACCACCTCTATCAGCAGTATACTATGCTGAAGAATGCTATCCGCGAGATGGGTGGTTACGAGGCTGATGAAGAAATCGATTAATATTTTAAGCTATACGCTAAACATACAAAACAAGGGGTGCAACCGCGGTTGCACCCCTTGTTTTGTATGTTTAGCGTTAGTATGATGTTGCGCATCAACCGATGCGTATGCTCTATATTCTATATCCTTACTTCTTGCCCTTTGTGGCGAACACGAAGTAGCCGATCAAGCAGCAGTAGGCTGCGAGCGAAGCTACCTCTGACAGAGGATTAGCAAGCCACGACTCCATCCAGCCATCAGTTACGAAGTGTACGTCGCAGAAGCGGAGCAGGGCAGAGAGAACACCCATCAGTGCGCCACCAGCGATGAAACCACTGGCGAGCAGTGTGCCCTTCTCGCCACGTTCGCGGTTCACCTCTGCGTCCTTAGAGCGCGATGTAACGTACCAGCTCACAATGCCACCAACGAGGAGCGGAGTGTTCAGCTCCAATGGGATGAACATGCCGAGTGCGAAGGCGATAGCCGGAATCTTAAAGTAGGTGAGCACCACAGCGATTACGGCTCCGATAGCGTACAATGCCCACGGAGCACCCACACCGTTCATAAGCGGGTCGATGACGGCAGCCATAGCGTTAGCCTGAGGAGCTGCGAGGGTTCCGCTTGCGAAGCCGTATGTCTGGTTGAGCAAAATCATCACGCCGCCAACGGTAGCAGCCGATACGAGTGTGCCTAAGAATTTCCACGTCTCCTGCTTCTTCGGCGTTGTACCGAGCCAGTAGCCAATCTTGAGGTCGGTGATGAAACCGCCTGCCATAGAGAGTGCGGTGCAGACCACGCCACCCATGATGAGCGCGGCAACCATACCGCCAGTGCCCTTCAGTCCGACAGCCACGAGCACCACCGACGCGAGGATGAGCGTCATAAGCGTCATGCCCGATACGGGGTTGGAGCCTACGATAGCAATGGCATTACCGGCTACGGTGGTGAAGAGGAACGCTATGACGGTGACGAGCAGAATGCCTACAACGGCGAAGAGCAGATTGCCATCCATCACACCGAACCAGAAGAAGAGGAAGGTGATGATGAGCGTAGCGATGGAAGCGATGGCGATGAACTTGAACGGCAGGTCGCGTTGTGTGCGCACGGTGTTGGCAGACGACTGTGCGCCACCCTTCATCTCGTTAGCAGCAAGCGATACGGCACCCTTGATGATGCCCCACGACTTGATGATGCCGATGATGCCAGCCATGGCGATGCCGCCGATACCGATGCTCTTGCCGTAGAACTTGAAGATCTGTTCTGGCGACATTGCGCCAACGGTCTGCGTAATCTCAGGGTTCCAGAGGTTGAGCACCTGGTCGTGGAAGATTATCGACATGCCCGGCACGATGAGCCACCATACGGCGAACGAGCCGAGGCAGATGATGAAGGCATACTTCAAGCCGATGATATAGCCCAGACCTAACACGGCAGCACCGGTGTTCACCTTGAACACGAGCTTCGCCTTGTCGGCAGCTACGGTGCCCCATTCTACGACGCGCGTCGTGAAGCACTCGTTCCACCAGTAGACGGTAGCCACGATGAAGTCGTACAGACCACCGATGAGGCCGGCGATGAGCAACGGCTTAGCCTGCGAGCCACCCTTGGCTCCGCTCACGAGCACCTGCGTAGTGGCAGTGGCTTCGGGGAAGGGGTACTTGCCGTGCATGTCCTTCACGAAGTACTTGCGGAACGGAATCATGAATAGTATGCCCAAGATGCCGCCGAGCAGCGACGACATGAACACCTTCACGAACGATACGCTCATCTCCGGATACTTAGCCTGCAGGATGTAGATGGCAGGCAGCGTGAAGATGGCACCGGCTACGATGGTGCCCGAGCAGGCACCGATGCTCTGGATGATGACGTTCTCGCCAAGCGGGTTCTTGCGCTTGGCAAGTGTTGATGCGCCTACGGCAATGATGGCGATAGGGATGGCTGCCTCAAACACCTGTCCCACCTTCAGTCCGAGGTAGGCAGCGGCGGCTGAGAAGAGCATCGCCATGATGATGCCCCAGGTCACCGACCATAGGTTCACTTCCGGATAACTCCTGCCCGGTTCCATCACGGGCTGATACTCCTCGCCCGACTTCAACTCGGTGAAGGCGTTGTCGGGCAACTGGATGTGGTCTTTTTCGTTGTTTTCCATATTGTTGGGTTTTAAATGATGTTGAGATGTTGAGGGGGTGAGATGTTGAGGGGTTGATATCAACTCTACAAAGTTAGTTTAAAATTGGTGAAAAACACATCGCATCATACATAATTATTTGAAAAACACTGAAAAATGAAAATTAAATAAGTAAATTTGCAACTGATTTAAATCATTATCGCATATTTATTTTATTACATCCAAATCTTATATGAGAAAGACTTTACTATCGTTGTGCATAGCTATGGCGTCGCTCTCTGCTTTTGCCGTTCCTGCAAGAAAGGGCACTACCGTCATCAAGCTTGTCAATGGAACCGAACTGAAGGCTTCGCTTCAGGGCGACGAGTTCCTGCACTATTATCTCGCCGAGGACGGCAAGTGCTACTATCAGAATGCCGATGGGCTTTACGAGCTCATGGATATGCCTGCTGCTCGTGAGAGTGCGCGCCTGAAGCGTGCAAAGGTGAACGAGGTCATTGGCGCAAAACGTCTGCGTATGAAGAAGGCTGACGAGGGCAAGAAGGGCTACTTCGGACAGAAGAAGGGTCTGATCATGCTCGTGCAGTTCCCCGACCGTCCGTTCAACAGCAAGCACGACAAGGCGTTCTACGAGAAGTTTGCCAACAAGGAGAACTACGTGGAAGGCTCATTCAAGGGTTCAGTGCGCGACTACTACCACGCACAGAGCGGTGGTCAGTTTGAGCTGACGTTCGATATCGTCGGTCCGGTCACAGCTCCGAAGGAGGCTGCTTACTACGGTGAGAACTATTCTAACGGCAGAACGGACTGTCACATCGGCGAGCTCGTGGCATGGGCACTCGGCCAGTGCAAGGGTAAGGTGAACTTCAAGGACTACGACTGGGACAACGACGGCTATGCCGACCAGGTGTTCCTCCTCTACGCCGGACGTGGCGAGAACTATGAGGGAGCAGCTGCGTCTAACATCTGGCCTCACATGAGCACTCTCCGCGCAAGCGACTACGGTCAGGTGTACAATACGGGCGAGGGCATTTACATAAACACATACGCTTGCAGTAGCGAGCTCAATCCCGATAAGGAGTGCGACGGCATCGGCACTGTATGCCACGAGTTCTCTCACTGTCTTGGCTTCGCCGACATGTACGACACTACCTACTCCGGCGGCTACGGCATGGACGACTGGGACTTGCTCCACTCTGGCTGCTACAACGGCAACGGCTTCTGCCCGGCAGGCTTCACAGGCTACGAGAAGTGGGTGGCTGGCTGGATAGAGCCAATCGAGCTGGTGAAAAATCAGGACATCTCGAACATGAAACCGCTCAGCGAGGGTGGCAAGACATACATCATGTACAACGAGAACAACCGCGACGAGTACTACATCATCGACAACCGCCAGAAAACAAACTGGGACGCATCGCTGCCAGGTAACGGTTTACTCGTGACACATGTCGACTATCTCCAGTCGGTGTGGGATGCAAACAGCGTGAACGACGACCCGCTCCACCAGCGCATGTCGGTGTTCCATGCCGACAACATGGCGACAGGTCATAAAGCAGCCTACGATACATATCCGTACATGGAGAATGGCGTTGTGAAGAACGACAGTCTTACCGACACTTCTGCGCCTGCTGCTACACTCTTCAACGCCAACTTCGACGGCTCGAAGCTCATGGGCAAGGCTCTGCTCAAGATTACACAGAACGCCGACAGAACCGTTTCGTTCCGTTTCCGCGGTCTGCCTGGCATGAACATCGACATCGTTCCGGGTGCAGTGCTCCTCAACGAGACCTTCGACACCAACACCGGCAAGGGTGGCAACGACAACGTTTGGAGTCCTAATACATCTAACGCACTGAAGACCGACCTGACAGGTTGGGTTTTCAACAAGGGCTATGCCGGCAACAAGTGCGCACGCTTCGGCTCAAAGGCGGTGCCGGGCGAGGCTTCTACGCCTTCGTTCAACGTGCCGGGCAAGGTGCGCCTCACATTCAAGGCGGCTCCGTTCAAGGGCGACGACAACACCATCGACGTTTACTTTGGCAACAAGATGCTTGAGCGCTTCTTCATGGAGGAAGGCAAGTGGAACGACTACGCTGTAGAGTTTGAGGGCAACGGCTACGACCGTGTCTACTTCAACGGCGGAAAGCGCTTCTTCCTCGACGAGGTGAAGGTATGCGTGGCTGGCGAGACTGGCATCGAGGACGTGAAGGTCGACGTTAAGACCAACGACGGACGCATCTACACCATCGACGGACGCTATGTTGGCAACAACTTCAGTACCTTAGGAAAGGGCATCTACATCCAGAACGGAAAGAAATACGTGAAGTAAATAAAATCTCAAGAGGTGCGTTCGGCACACTCTTAGCAAGTGTTTAAACAAAAAAAGTAGCAGAAGTCGTTGACCTCTGCTACTTTTTTTTAGTATCTATGTTAATCTTTATCTATGCTGCATCGACCGTTACGGACGTCTGCGTCGACCGTTGCGGACGTCTGCGTCGACCGTTGCGGATGTCTGCGTCGACCGTTGCGGACATCTGCGTCGACCGATGCGGATGTCTGCGCCGACCGATGCGGATGACAGTTGTTGCGATTTTTAATTGCGGAACACTAAGCCTTCGCTGTCTGCATCGATTGTAATCGGCTTCTCACGCGATACTTCGTCCGAAAGAATCTTCTTCGAGAGGTCGTTGAGCACGCAGCGCTGTATGGCGCGCTTCACAGGGCGTGCACCGAACTCTGGGTCGAAGCCCTCGTCGGCGAGGAAACCGATGGCTGCCGGCGTGACGTTGAGCGTGAAGCCCTGCGGCTCCAGCATCTTCTTCACGGCGTTCATCTGCAGCGTTACAACCTCCGCTATCTCCTCCTTCGTGAGCGGCAGGAACATGATAGTCTCGTCGATACGGTTGAGGAACTCCGGACGTATCGTCTTCTTCAGAATCTCCATCACCTTCTCCTTAGTGTCGTCGATGACATGGTCGCGGTTCTCGGGCGTGATGCCGGCGAACTGAGCCTGTATGTATTGGCTACCAAGGTTTGAAGTCATAATAATGATGGTGTTCTTGAAGTTGACGGTGCGACCCTTGTTGTCGGTCAGTCTGCCGTCGTCGAGCACCTGCAAGAGGATGTTGAAGACGTCGGGGTGAGCCTTCTCTATCTCGTCGAAGAGTACGACAGAGTAAGGTTTGCGGCGTACAGCCTCCGTCAGCTGACCGCCCTCGTCGTAGCCTACGTATCCTGGAGGCGCACCGATGAGTCGAGACACGCTGAACTTCTCCTGGTACTCGCTCATGTCGATACGCGTCATCATCGTCTCGTCGTTGAAAAGGTATTCGGCGAGAGCCTTTGCCAACTCCGTCTTGCCCACACCCGTCGTGCCGAGGAATATGAACGAAGCGATAGGTCGCTTCGGGTCCTGCAGTCCGGCACGCGAACGTCTTACGGCGTCGCTCACGGCTTTGATAGCCTCGTCCTGTCCGATTACGCGGCGGTGCAGCTCCTCCTCAAGGTGCAGCAGCTTCTCGCGTTCGCTCTGCATCATGCGCGTAACGGGTATTCCCGTCCAGCGGCTTACCACCTCGGCTATGTCGTCGGCTGTCACCTCCTCGCGTATCATGGCGTTGCCGCCCTGCGTCGACTTCAGCTGGTTCTGTATCTGTCGGATGTCCTCTTCAAGAGCCTTCAGTCTGCCGTAGCGTATCTCAGCCACGCGCTCGTAGTTGCCCTCGCGCTCGGCACGCTCCGCCTCGAACTTCAGCTGCTCCATCTGTTGCTTGTCCTGCTGAATCTTGTTCACCAAGCCCTTTTCGCTCTCCCATTTAGCGCGGAACGCTTTCTCCTGGTCGCGCAGTTCGGCGATGTCCTTGTCGAGCTGCTTAATCTTCTCGGTGTCGTTCTCGCGCTTGATAGCCTCGCGCTCAATCTCCAGCTGCTTCAGTCGGCGCGTAATCTCGTCGAGTTCCTCGGGCACAGAGTCGCGCTCCATGCGCAACTTTGCAGCCGCCTCGTCCATGAGGTCGATAGCCTTGTCGGGCAGGAAGCGGTCGGAGATGTAACGCTCCGAAAGTTTCACGGCAGCTATGCAGGCATCGTCCTGTATACGCACCTTGTGGTGATTTTCGTAGCGTTCCTTCAGACCACGAAGTATGGAGATAGCCGAAAGCTCGTCAGGCTCGTCGACCATTACGGTCTGGAAACGGCGCTCCAGAGCCTTGTCCTTCTCGAAGTACTTCTGATACTCGTTGAGCGTCGTAGCACCGATGCTGCGCAGCTCGCCACGCGCAAGTGCCGGTTTGAGGATGTTGGCAGCGTCCATAGCACCTTCGCCACCGCCTGCACCAACAAGCGTATGAATCTCGTCAATGAAGAGGATGATGCGACCGTCGGCGTTGGTCACCTCCTTGATGACGCTCTTCAGTCGCTCCTCGAACTCGCCTTTGTACTTGGCTCCGGCTACGAGTGCGCCCATGTCGAGCGAGTAGAGCTGCTTGTCCTTAAGGTTCTCTGGTACGTCGCCGCGCACGATGCGCTCCGCCAAGCCTTCCACGATGGCAGTCTTACCAGTACCCGGCTCACCGATTAATATCGGGTTGTTCTTAGTACGTCGCGAGAGAATCTGCAGCACGCGGCGTATCTCCTCGTCACGACCTATAACGGGGTCGAGCTTGCCTTGGCGCGCCTCCTCAACGAGGTTTTTGGCGTACTTCTCGAGGCTTTGGAAGTTCTCGTCAGCCGACTGCGACTGTATCTTCTCGCCCTGACGCAGCTCCTGGATAGCCTTCACGGTGTCTGCCTCGGTCATGCCTGCGTCCTTGAGGATGCGACTCGCCGTAGAGTTCACCTGCAAGAGAGCGAGCAGAATAGGCTCAACGCTCGTAAACTCGTCACCGTTCTTCGTAGCGAAGTCCTGCGCACGCTGCAGCACGGCGTTGGTATCGTTAGAAAGATAAGGCTGTCCGCCCTGAACGCGCGGCAGACGCTGCAGCTCGGCGTCGGCAACGCTCTCCACCTGCATGGCATTCACGCCAAGCTTCTGGAAGATAAAGGTCGTAACGTCCTTAGCCTTCACAAGCAGAGCCTTCAGCAAGTGCATCGGCTCGATGCTCTGCTGACCACTGCGCTGTGCGGTGTTCAATGCCTCTTGAACAACCTCTTGTGCTTTGATTGTGAATTTGTCGAATGTCATATCGTTCTCCTTTCTTTTTGTTTTCTTGTTTTCTATAAACCATTACACAAACTATATTCCAACGTTATATGTGTGACAATATGTCGCTACGAACGGCTGTTTTAGTTGTTTTTGGTGACAAAGTGTCAGCAAACGGGCGTTTTTATTCGGTTTCTGGGCTTTTTGTTTGGTTTAAGTTGCACAGTCTGAGTATTTATTACTATATTTGTAGAAGTGAAAAGACGCAACTAATAAACATAACTAATAAACCAAAAACCAACAAAACTTATGAAGAAAGCAATTAACCTATTGATGTTGCTGCTGCTGTATGTCGTAGCGGCAAGTGCGCAGAAGTACGACGTGAAGTGTCTACGTGGCGACTCTGTTGCTGTATATGATGTTGTGGAGACAATCCGCTCAGAGGATACCTACTACAGTAAGGGCGAGAAACTCGTGTTCTATCTGCACGATGGCGACCAGGTAGAAGGTGTGGATAAGTTCTACGACAAGGGCGTGATTGATACGGGAGGCTCCATTGGATATGCCGTAATACAGAAAGACGGCAAGAAATACTGCACGCTTAGCGAGAACCTCGTGTTCAGTAAGGACAACCCGGAGGGTGTAGAGGACAAGGTGCTGACGAAGTCGGACGAGTTGGCGCATACCATACAGGGCCGCATCTTCAATTCTATTATACCTTATATTATAATAGCGTTGTTGTTCCTCGGCGTTATGGTGCTCAACATCTTGGCTACAAGGAGCAAGAAGATACGCTCGATAGCCGTGGTGGCAATACCCGCATGTATCATGGTTGGCACGCTGATCGAGATATGGGCTTATAGCGTGTTGGGCACCAACTGCTTCTGGTGGTGCGACAAGAACCGTTATGGCTTCTTTGGTTCGTTGTTGCGCATCATTCCGTTCGGCTTGATTGTGTTCTATCAGGTTATGAGCATCAAGTTCTACGAGCCTGTAATCTTGGGCGAAGCCTTCGACGGCGACGTACACGACGGCATATCTGTGAAACCAGCACTCATAAGCATACTCGCCGCGTTACCCGTAGTGATAGTGTCAGCACTTATATTTGAATTCTTGGGCTTAAGCGGATGGGTTGAGTCACTCTTAATACTCGTTTCTTTACTTTTGGCATTGGGCATTGGTGTCTTTCTCTCGTTGAAGCGCAACATCGAGCTTATGAAGAGCAAGAAGTTGGGTCTCCTGCTCACGCTCTTCACTATTGTCTATATACTCGGTTGCATCGTAGCCGTATGGGGTCTGATTGTTGTTATCTTCAAACTGATTATTCAGATATTGATAGTCGGAGTCATTATAGGCTTCGTTCTGTACGCAATGCCCGAGCCTAAAGGTGGTGGAGGTGGCAATGTCACCTATCGCACCGTCTACTACGATGAAGACAGAAAGGCGCATGACTCAGCATACGCATGTGATAAGGCAAACGAAGAAATTGCAAAGCGTGAGGCTGGAAAACACAATTAAGCACACGTTCTGTTTTGTCGTGTAGAAAAAAAGTGATACTTTTGCATTGAATAAGATAGGCTGCGCCCCGCATTCAGCTACGGAGTGCAGCCTTAAACTTGAAAAACAAACAACTAAAAACAAATCTCTATCAAAAAATGAAAAACAAAAAGTTCTATCCGTGGCTCGTAGTGGCACTGCTTTGGGTGGTGGCATTGCTCAACTATATGGATCGTCAGATGCTCTCAACCATGCAGGACGCAATGAAGTTCGATATTGTAGAGCTACAGAAGGCTGAGGCTTTCGGTGCGCTCATGGCTGTGTTCCTCTGGATATACGGCATCGTGAGTCCGTTCGCAGGTGTTGTTGCCGATCGTGTGAGTCGTAAGAAGCTCGTGGTGGGCAGTCTGTTCGTATGGTCAGCCGTTACGTACCTCATGGGCTACGCTACCGACTTCACGCAGCTCTACTGTCTGCGTGCGCTTATGGGTGTCAGCGAGGCTCTGTATATACCTTCCGCATTGTCGCTCATCGCCGACTGGCATGAGGGCAAGTCGCGCTCGCTGGCTATCGGTATACACATGACGGGTCTGTACGTGGGTCAGGCAGTGGGCGGATTTGGTGCTACTATCGCTGCCACCTTCTCATGGCATAGCACCTTCCACTGGTTCGGCATCATCGGCATCGCTTACTCGGTGGTACTTGCACTGCTTCTGCACGACAAACCGAAGGCTGTGGATGCTGTCGCAGCTTCGTCCGATCCTGCAACGCTGATGAAGAAGGAGAGCCTTTGGCGCGGACTCAGCGTAGTGCTTTCCACATGGGCGTTCTGGGTGATACTCATCTACTTCGCCGTGCCGAGCCTTCCGGGATGGGCTACCAAGAACTGGCTGCCTACGCTCTTTGAAAAGAACCTCGGTCTGGACATGGCTCTGGCTGGTCCGATGTCTACCATCACCATCGCAGCTTCGTCGTTCGTGGGCGTGCTTCTCGGTGGCGTGATGTCCGACAAGTGGGTGCAGCGCAACATACGCGGACGCATCTATACCAGTGCTATCGGCTTGGGCATGACTATCCCAGCACTCGTTCTGCTCGGCTTCGGCCATAGCGTAGTGGCGGTAGTGGGTGCCGGAATGCTGTTCGGCATCGGTTTCGGCATGTTCGATGCTAACAACATGCCTATACTCTGCCAGATTATCTCGGCTAAGTATCGTGCTACGGCTTACGGAGTGATGAATATGGTGGGCGTGTTCGCAGGTGCTGCCGTTACGTATCTGCTTGGCAAGTGGACCGACGGTGGCAATCTCGGCATGGGCTTCGCCGTGCTCGGTGGCATCGTCATCGTGGCACTCGTGTTGCAGTTGGCGTGCTTACGCCCAACATCAGACAATGTGGAATAACAATAAATTAATAATCATATAATAAACAAGACTATGGAAAAAATCGTAGGACTTATCGACGCACCGTTTACACCGTTCTATGCAAATGGTGACGTTAATCTCGAACCAATCGAGGCTTATGCAAAGATGTTGCAGAAGAATGGCTTGAAGGGCGTGTTCATCAACGGATCGTCGGGCGAGGGATACATGCTCACCACCGAGGAGCGTATGCAGCTTGCTGAGCGTTGGGTGAGTGTAGCTCCCGAGGGCTTCAAGGTTATAGTGCATGTAGGCAGCTGCTGCCTGCGCGAGAGTGTGCGCCTTGCCGAGCACGCTCAGAAGATTGGTGCATGGGGCATCGGCTCAATGGCACCTCCGTTCCCAAAGATTGGTCGCATCGAGGAACTCGTGGAGTACTGCGAGACTATCGCGAACGCTGCTCCTGAGTTGCCGTTCTACTACTATCATATCCCTGCGTTCAACGGCGCATTCCTGCCGATGGTAGACCTCTTGAAGGCTGTCGACGGACGCATCAAGAACTTCGCAGGCATCAAGTACACTTACGAGGCACTCTACGAGTACAACCAGTGCCGTCTCTACGGTGGTGGCAAGTTCGACATGCTCCACGGACAGGACGAGACAATCCTCCCGAGTCTTGCCCAGGGCGGTGCTCGTGGCGGCATCGGTGGCACAACCAACTACAACGGTCGTGAGCTCGTAGGCATCATCGACGCATGGAACCGCGGCGACCTCGAGACAGCTCGCGAGAAGCAGAACTTCTCACAGGAGGTTATCAACGTCATCTGCCACTTCCGCGGTAACATCGTGGGCGGAAAGCGCATCATGAAGCTCCTCGGCTTCGACCTCGGACCGAACCGTGTGCCGTTCCGCAACATGACTGACGAGGAAGAGGCGCAGATGAAGAAGGAGCTTGAGGCAATCGGATTCTTCGAGCGTGCCAACCAGTTCTAATGTCAACCCCATCAACATAACAACATATCACCTTTAAGAAAATGAACGTAAAGGAATATATCAAGTCTTGGGCTGAGTCTTACAAGAAAGACCTGACCGAGAATATCATGCCGTTCTGGATGAAGTACGGCTTAGATCGTGAGAACGGTGGCGTGTACACCTGCGTAGACCGTGACGGATCGCTGATGGACACAACAAAGTCGGTGTGGTTCCAGGGCCGCTTCGCCTTCATTTGCTCATTCGCTTATAACAATGTAGAGAAGAACCAGGAGTGGCTCGACGCTGCGAAGTCTACACTCGAGTTCATCGAGAAGCACTGCTTCGACGAGCAGGGACATATGTACTTCTCTGTGACGGCTGAGGGCAAGCCGCTGCGCAAGCGTCGCTACGTGTTCTCGGAGACCTTCGCCGCAATCGCTATGTCGGAGTATGCTCTCGCTACAGGCGACCAGCACTGGGCTAAACGCGCCATCCAGGTGTTTGAAGACACACAGCGCTTCCTCGCTACACCGGGCTTCCTACCTGCCAAGTTCGAGGCTGACGTGAAGCTGCAGGGTCACAGCATCGTCATGATTCTCATCAACGTAGGCTCTTGCATCCGCAAGGTGGTGGACGATCCGAAGCTCACTCAGCAGATCGACGAGTCGATAGAGAAGTTGAAGAAGTACTTCATCCATCCAGAGTTCAAGTGTCTGCTTGAGACGGTAGGCGAGAACGGCGAGTTCATCGACACCAACATGACACGCACCATCAACCCGGGCCACTGCATCGAGACCTCTTGGTTCATCATGGAGGAGGCTAAGCTGCGCGGTTGGGACAAGCCGATGTTCGATCTGGCTCTGCAGGTGTTCGACTGGTCGTGGGACTGGGGCTGGGACAAGCAGTACGGCGGCATCATCAACTTCCGCGACTGCAAGAACCTGCCGCCGCAGGACTACTCGCAGGACATGAAGTTCTGGTGGCCGCAGTGCGAGACCATCATCGCTTCGCTCTACGCTTACCTCGGAACGGGCGACGAGAAGTATCTCTACCGTCACGAGCGCATCAGCGAGTGGACATACGCCCACTTCCCCGATGCTGAGTACGGCGAGTGGTACGGCTATCTGCATCGCGACGGAACAGTGGCACAGCCGGCTAAGGGCAACCTCTACAAGGGTCCGTTCCACATTCCGCGTATGATGATAAAGGGCTACATGCTCTGTCAGGAGATTTTGCAAAAGCTCGAAGCGTAATCATAGGAGGGTATGGCATCCTGCCATACCCACGCACCCACTTCGTTGCATTATAAGGAGGCTACGGCATTCTTGCCGTAGCCATTTTCTTGTATTGATGCAGCCTCCATTTAATTTATAGTTTTATGAACAAACTTCTATCCTTATTCCTATTTCTTTCTACCGCATTGTCTCTCTCTGCTCAGCACGTGCATAGCGTTGTTGGCTTTCCCTCTGCCGAACCAGGTTATTCGCTCGGTGTGTCGGCATGTTATGCCGGTCAGATTGGCGACTATCTCGTTATGGCTGGCGGTTGCAACTTCCCCGAAGCAGGCAAGCCGAAGAGGTATTATGCTGGTGTATATGCAGCACGTATAGACCGCGAGACACTGCAATGGCGCTTGGTGGGTTTCCTGCCCGAGCCGGCTGCGTATGGCGCAACGGTTGCGAGTGGCGACAGTCTGCTCTTCATCGGTGGCAACAACAGCGACCACTCGCTTGCTTCGGTTTACAGTGTACGCTTGAACGCCGCCGGCACTGGTATTGTGCTTAACCGTCTTGCCGACCTGTCTGCTACGGCGGACAACATGGCTGTGGCACTCGCCGGAACAGACGTATTCGTTGTTGGTGGCAATCAGAATGGTAAGCCGTCTGCCAATGTTCTGCGCTATCAGCTCGACTCAAATGTCACCAACCAAGGCGCAAACTCGATTGCTCAAGCATCTGACACTAATGCGTCTGCCACTCTCCGCATCCCGGGTGCGCCACGTGTGCAGCCCGTAGCCGTTGCTTATAATAATAAGGTGTATGTTTGGGGAGGTTTCTATGCCCATGGCGAGCAAAGCAAGGTACACACCGATGGCTATGTCTACGACATACGTACGAAGGAGTGGGGCGTTCTGTCTGCTCCGCGCTCTGCTGATGGCGAAGAAATGACACTCTCGGGTGGTATTGCGTGGGCGGACGGCAATCGGTTGTACGCCACAGGCGGCGTGAACCGCACGATATTTCTCGATGCAATCAGCGGTAGATATGAGTGTGTGAAGAAGGACGATTACCTCAAGCAGCCAATCGGCTGGTATAAATTCAGTGGTAATTTTTATGTCTTTGATGCTGTCGCAGGGCAATGGCTCACCACGACATTCGCCAATCAGGCTCTCGCACGAGCAGGGGCACAGGCTGTGCCCACACGGCTCGGCGTTTATTATATCGGTGGCGAGCTGAAGCCGGCACTACGCACACCGCAGATTGTTATAGTTGAGAATTGAGAAGGATGTGTCAAAACTT
>UMIA01026139.1_pt1 | contig 146639 bp, 141 predicted proteins | sample 1965701 | NCBI WGS metagenome assembly UMIA01 (sample SAMEA4836113, study PRJEB28245) | human gut metagenome | biome: gut microbiome; material: fecal sample | place: Denmark | collected 2008 | reverse complement strand
TCGTACTCGTCCAGCGTCAGCAGGATCGGCTCGACATCCTCGCCCCCGTTGGGGCAGAAGGTATCGACTTGTGGTACATCACAAATCCGACGGCACCGTGGTGGTCTTGGCATGGACGCCTTCCTCCTTCTGTTTTCGGTATATACCGATTATAGCACTTTAGACAGGAAAAAGCAATATTCTTTTCAAAAGCCGCTGCAATTTCCATCCACATGTGACAGAACTTCGCAGAGCATGATGAATTTGCTTGGATTCATTATGAGTTTAGTTTACATGCAAGCCGTTCACGGGCGGTTGTCCACCTATGAACGGCTTGTAAATTCTCAAAATTTTTTTAGTCCCTACTTGACCGCTTTTTCTTTCACCCACAGGAGAACTGTCCGGTGGGTGATTTTTAATTGCTCTGCGGCCTGTCTTGCAGAAATTCCGCTCCATCCGCCTGCAACGCTCCCGTGTCGAAACACGTGCATCGCCATAGTCTGACCTTCAATCAATCGGATGGATCAGTTGCAAACAAATATGCAGCAGCCCAGACCGCTTTCAACGGCAGTCTGGGCTGTTGTATATGGAATCGGTTATTCCGGCTCAGTGTGCGGCCAGCTCGCAGGTGCGTTCGTAGGCGGCGATCACTGCGTCCATGGCAGCGGCGCGGGCGCCGCGCTGTTCCAGCGCGCGGACGCCTGCGATCGTCGTTCCGCCGGGGCTGCAAACCTCGGATTGGAGCTTTCCGGGGTGCTTGCCAGAGGCAAGCGCCATTTCTGCCGCGCCGATCATGGTCTGTGCGGCAAGTGCCAGCGCCTGCGGATATGGCAGGCCGCAGCTTACGCCGCCGTTTGCCAGCGCGTCCAGAAACAGATAGACGAACGCCGGGCCGCAGCCGGAAACTGCGCTGCCCGCGTCAAGCTTGTCCTCCGGCATCCGCATCAGAAGCCCGGCCGGTTTCAGTGCTTCTTCCAGTGCGGTCAGCTCATCCTCCGTAACAGTATCGTCCGGGGAGATCAGAACCACGCCCTTCCCAAGCGCGACCGGCAGATTCGGCATGATCCGCACGACCGGGCAGGGGAGGCCCAGCGTTTCTCTGATCGTCCTGATCGTAACGCCTGCCGCCATGGAGACGAGCACGGGCCGGTCCGTCCGCGCCGAAAGCGGCGCTTTCAGCTCTGCCAGCAGCGCCTGGAGCATCTGCGGCTTGACGCCGATAAAGATGTATTTGCAGCCTTCTGCGACCTCCAGATTCGTCCCGGCTGCGCAGCCGAGCTCTGCGGCCAGACGCACCGCCTTGTCCGCTGTGCGGTTGGACAGGAGCATACCCGCGCCGCTTTTTGCCGCAGCCTGCGCCAGCGCGCCGCCCATATTCCCGGTTCCGATAAATCCAAGCTGATAGGTTGACATAAGTTCCTCCTTACCGGGTCTGCCCGTCGCCCGTTACGATATATTTATATGTCGTCAGCTCCCGCAGGCCCATGGGGCCTCTGGCGTGGAGCTTCTGCGTGGAAATGCCCATTTCACAGCCGAGGCCGAACTCGCCGCCGTCGGTAAAGCGCGTTGAGGCGTTTACATAAACTGCCGCGCTGTCGACCAGACGCATAAAGCGCTGCGCGGTCTGCGCATTTTCGGTGATGATTGCGTCGGAATGGTGTGTGGAGTGCGCGGCAATATGGGAAATCGCCTCATCCGTGCTGGAAACGCTCCTGACCGCGAGAATATAATCCAGAAATTCCGTGTCGAAATCCTGTTCACCCGCAGGTGTGCCGGGAATGATCCGCTGCGCAGCCTCATCCAGCCGGAGTTCGACCGGCGGCAGGCCGGCCGCAGCGCGGTCGTCCGCCAGCCGCTTTTTGAGCATTGGCAGGAACTGTCCGGCGATATCTGCGTGGACAATTGCAACTTCCTCCGCGTTGCAGACGGACGGGCGGCTGGTTTTGGCATTTTCGATGATGTTCAGCGCCTTTTCGAGGTCTGCGTCCCTGTCCACGTACACATGGCAGATGCCGGTGCCCGTTTCAATGCACGGAACGGTCGCCGATTCGACGCAGGCGCGGATAAGTCCCGCGCCGCCGCGCGGAATGAGCAGATCGACCAGTCCGTTCGCCGTCATAAGCTCGTGTGCGCTCTGGCGCGTGGTGTCCGACACCAGATTCACAAGGGCCTCCGGCAGACCGGCAGACCGCAGACCCTCGTGCATAGCCGCAACAATGGCTGCGGCAGAGCGGAACGCTTCTTTTCCGCCGCGCAGGACGCAGACGTTCCCGCTTTTGAGGGCAAGCACCGCCGCGTCAGAGGTAACGTTCGGACGGCTTTCATAGATAATGGCCACGACACCAATCGGAACGGCTGTTTTGCGGATCACAAGCCCATTTGGCCGTTTCACCTCAGCCAGAACTTCCCCAACCGGGTCAGGGAGCTTCGCGACCTGCCGCATACTGTCCGCCATGGCGGCGATCCGGTCCTTTGTCAGGCGCAGGCGGTCGAGCATGACGCTTGAAATGACGTCCTGCGCCGCGTGCAGATCTTCCGCGTTTGCGGCGAGAATGACATCTGCATTTGCCTCAATTGCATCTGCCATTTGCAGGATGGCCCGGTTCTTTTCTTCACTCCCCAGCCACGCAAGCTGCGGGCAGGCGGCCTTGGCCTGCTGTAAAAGCGCCTGTGTCGTCATATGTCTGCCTTCTTTCCTAAAAATCTTGTGCCGATGGATTTCCCGTCGAGCAGCGCATAGAGCTTCTCGACCTCTGCTCCGTTGGCAATGATCATATCTGTTCCGGCTTTTGTGACGATCTGCGCAGCGGTAAGCTTGGTTTTCATGCCGCCGGTTCCAAGCTCGGAACCCTTGCCGTCGGCAAGGCGCAGAATTTCTTCTGTGATTTCGGGAACCAATTCGATGCGCGCAGCGTCTGGATTTTTATGCGGGTCGGCAGTGTACAGACCGTCAATATCCGACAGCAGCACGAGCAGATCGGCGTGAACGCTGGTCGCGACGATGGCCGAGAGTGTATCATTGTCGCCGATGCCGAACTCTGCGACGGAAACCGTGTCGTTCTCGTTGACAATCGGAATCGCATCCAGCTCCAGCAGGCGCTGGATCGTGTTCTGGAAATTCTCGTGCCGGACAGAGTCGGCGATATCGTCCGCCGTCAGCAGGATCTGTGCGACGGTGTGGCGGTATTCGGAGAACAGCTTGTCATAGGTATACATCAGCTCACACTGACCGACTGCGGCGGCAGCCTGCTTGGTCGGTACATCTGCCGGCCGCTCTCCGAGGCGGAGCTTGCCCACGCCCATGCCGATCGCGCCGGAGGAGACGAGGATCACCTCATTTCCGGCATTCTTGAGGTCGCTGAGCACCTTGCAGAGCGCTTCCATCTGGCGGATGTTCAGCCTGCCGGTTGGATGCGTGATGGTGGAGGTGCCGATTTTAATGACAATGCGCATACAGGCGTCCCTTCTTCCGTATCTTGCTGTGTGGAAGTATAGCATATTGCAGGTCGCATGACAAGTGCTGATTTCGAATGCAGCTCATGAAATTTCTTCATGTAAAATATTATCGTGATATACCTTGACAGGCGAGGTATATCGTGTTATACTAGCCGCACCGAAACGGAGGTGGGGATGTGTCCATTCGGGCAGACGTGATCCGCGGTCATACGGACGCGGTGATCCTGGCGCAGCTTCTGCGCCGCGACAGCTACGGCTATGAGATCAACAAAACCATTGAAAATTGTTCCGGCGGCGAATTCGTCCTGAAGGAGGCCACGCTCTATACCGCCTTCCGCCGGCTGGAGGACAGCGGGTACATTACCTCTTACTGGGGCGATGAGGCAGTCGGAGCAAGAAGGAAGTATTATAAGATCACAGAAAAAGGCCGGGAAGCATACCGGCAGGCGCGGGAGGAATGGGACGCAAGCGTGCGCATTCTGAACGCATTATTGGAGGGAGAAGCATGAGAGAGCAGATCAAGGTCTATGTAGACGGACTTTTTAAAGACGCTGCACTGACCATCCGCAACGCGGAGGTGCAGCAGGAGATCTTACAGCACACGCTCGACCGGTACGACGATCTGATCGCCGCCAGTAAATCGGAGCAGGAAGCGTATGACGAGGCCGTCGGCGGCATCGGCGACGTGTCAGAGCTGTACGAGCACAAGCCGGAAGCGGAAGCGCCGCAAACGCGGGACTTTCCCGCTCCGCCCACACCCGGCGTTGTGTTCACTGCGCCGCAAACGCCGCAGTCCGGCAAGAAGAAAAAGCTCCCCGGCTGGGCCATCGCGCTCATCTGCGTGGGTGCAGTCGTAGCGATACTGGCGCTGAACTTCGCGGGCCGGGCGGTCGGCGCCGTGCTGCGTGTGGGGGAACGCTATATCTATGAGAGCGCAGGCAGCTATGAAACGCTGGACCGCACCGGCTTCGGCAGCAAAGAGCAGCCTGCAGCGGCTTCCGAGCTGCTGACAGATATCACAGAAATCGAGATCCATTGGCTGACCGGCGATGTGTATCTGGTCGAATCGAACGCGGACGGCGTGGCTTTTCAGGAGGATTATACCGGAGACAATGAGGATTACCGGATGCGCTACAGAGTCAGCAACGGAAAGCTCATCATCCAGCCGTGCAAATCGAGGCTTTTCAGCAACATGGATCTGCCGAGAAAGGCGCTGACCGTCTTCCTGCCGGATACGCTGACGCTGGATAACATTACGGTCGAGACTGTCTCGGCGAATGTCGAGCTGATGGGAGGCAGCGTGGATTCGCTCACCGTCAGCACCACAAGCGGCAATATTACCGGCCCGGGGCTTCTGGCTGAGGACTATGACTTCGGTACTGTCAGCGGAGATATCTCCCTGACTGCGCTTCCGGCGGACGGCAGCGATATTGACTGTGAGACCGTTTCCGGGGAAGTGCGCATCAGCTGCACCGCAGCCCCGGATGAGGTCAGCTTCAACAGCGTCAGCGGCGATCTGCGCCTTACGCTTCCGGAGGGCAGCTGCCGGTACACGCTGGATCTCAGCACCGTCAGCGGCGACCGTGACACCGACGGCTTCCTCTCCAGCGGCGATAAGCTCTGCGCCATCACCGCAGAAACCGTCTCCGGCGATGTCGAGCTGCGGACAGGGCCGTAAAAAAACAGCTTGCAGCAGAAATGGCCAGCAGCGTAGCTGCTGGCCAAAATTATTTTTATGCCTGTTTCCACTTGCGGCAGCGGCGTGCTTTTTTGCGGCGCCGGACAATGCCGGAGATCACGAAGAACAGGATCACTGCGGCAATGGCCGCAATCGTCAGAATCAGATACAGTGTCGTATTTGATGTTGAGGTCTTGACGGAAAGCCACAGGTCATTCATCACCTGCGTGGCCTCCACGCCGAGCTCGGCAAAGGATTCGCTGCGCGCAAGCGTCTCGTCGTCCGGGTAGGAGACGGGGCTGGACGTCACTTCCTCATCCAGATAGTCCTTTGCGGCAGTCTCCGGGGTGGAATAGCCGATGTAATCCAGATTGGCGGCGGAGATATCCGGGCGGCAGAGGAAGTTGATAAATGCCTCCGCGCCCTCCTTGTTCTGGCAGCCCTTCGGGATGCACATGGCGTCAATGAAGATATTGAAGCCCTCTTTCGGGTGGCTGAAGCCCAGATCGGGATTTTCCTCGACCATGGTCAGGTAGTCGCCCGCGTAATAGGGAGCTGCCCAGGCTTCGCCGCGCTCCATGCGGTCAAAGATCTGGTCCATGACGTAGCCCTGCAGAACAGGGGACTGCGTGGCCAGCAGGTCGGCGCAGTTTTTAAGCTCCTGCTCGTCCTCCGTGTTGAAGCTGTAGCCCAGCATGGATTCCGCAATGGCAAACGCGTCGCGCGGGTTATCGAACATCAGAAGCTTGCCCTGATACTTGGAGTTCCACAGGCAAGACCAGCTTTCCGCATCCTCGTCCGAAACGTAGTTTTTGTTGTAGATCAGACCGACCGTGCCCCATGTGTAGGGAACGGAGTAGGTGTTTTCCGGGTCGTACGCCTGATTGCGGAAAGCTTCGTCAATGTATTCGTAGTTCGGAATACTGGCAAAGTCCAGCGGCTCGAGCATATCCTCGGAGATCAGCTTAGCGATCATGTAATCGGACGGAATAATCACGTCGAACGTTGTGCCGCCGGTCTTGAGCTTGGTGTACATGGACTCGTTGGAGTCGAACGTCAGATAATTGACCTTGATGCCCGTCTCTTCCTCGAACGCCTTGATCACGTCCAGACCGTCATCCGTGCCGTCGGAGATGTACTGGCCCCAGTTGTAGACGGTGATCTCATTGGCGGCGGCGTGCACGGGCAGGGGAACGGCGCAGAGCAGCAGAACGAGCGCCAGCAGAACAGAAAAAAATCGTTTTTTCATGCACGGACCCTCCTCGGCTGCTGCCGGTTCTTCTCGGATTTGGCCTGCAGCAGGTTCATGACGACCATCAGGACAAGGATCACGATGAACATCAGCGTGAACAGCGCGTAGATCTTCGGCTGAATGGGCTTTTTCGTATAGTTGTAGATCTCGACCGGGAGTGTAATGAAGCTGGAGCCGGTGACGAAATACGAAATGACGAAATCGTCCAGACTCATGGTGAATGCCATGAGAGCGCCGGAAATGATGCCGGGCATGATCTCGTGAATGACGACCTTGGTGAACGACTGGAACGGCGTGCAGCCGAGATCCAGCGCGGCCTCGACCAGATCCTTGTCCATCTGCTGGAGCTTCGGCATGACGTTCAGAATGACATAGGGGAGATCGAACGTGATATGCGCGATGAGAAGCGTCCAGAAGCCGAGCACGGAGTTGGTCTTCAAAACCGTCCCCGCGAACGCGAACAGCAGCGCCAGCGCAACGCCGGTGACGATATCCGGATTCGTCATGGGGATGTTCGTTATGGTCATGACGGCGGAGCGGAGCCGGCCCTTCATGCTGTGGATGCCGACGGCAGCCATTGTGCCGACGACGGTAGAGATGAGCGTCGCCAGCAGCGCAATGATGACAGAGTTGCGCAGGAGGGTCAGGAGCGTGCCGTCCCGGAACAGATTGGCGTACTGCCGGAGCGTGAAGCCCTTGAAGCTTGCGATGTCCGTGCCGGTGTTGAACGAGGCCACGGCCAGAACGATCATCGGGATATACAGGAAGATGAACACCAGGACGGTGACGGTGCGGTTGAAGTGCTTCATACCTTGATGACCTCCTCTCCGTCGCCCTCGCCGAAGCGGTTCATAACGGCGACACAGATAAAGATCAGGATCATCAGCACCAGACTCATGGCCGCGCCGAGGTTCGGGTTATAGGCGGTCTTGAACTGGGACTCGATTACGTCGCCGATGAGCGTCGTGCCGGTGGAGCCGAGCTTCTGAGAGATGTAGAAGGTAGAGACAGCCGGGACGAAGACCATCGTAAGGCCGGACAGAATACCGGGGCCGGAAAGCGGCAGGATGACACGGGAAAACACCTGCGACGGACGGCAGCCGAGGTCAAGCGCAGCCTCAACAAGCCGGTTGTCGATCTTCATAATGACCGTGTAGAGCGGCAGGATCATGTAGGGCAGGTAGTTATACACCATGCCGAGAATGACGGCGCCGTTTGTCCGGATGAGCGGCAGCGGAGAAATGCCGATGTGCTGCAGGAGCGTGTTGATGATGCCCGTATCCTCCAGCATACCGACCCAGGCCAGCGTACGGAGCAGGAAGCTCATGCACATCGGGAGCATAATGAGCATTTCGAGGAACCGCTGCGTGAGCGGCTTGCACTGCGCGATAAAATATGCGACAGGGTAGCCGATGATCAGGCAGATCAGCGAAGCAAACAGGCTCAGCCAGATCGAGCGCAGGAAGATCGGCAGATACGTGCCCATGCCGGACAGGTTGGAAAGCGTAAACTGGCCGGTGATAGAATCGGTCAGCGCGTAATAGACGACGATGCCCAACGGGATGATCGTAAACAGGACCATCCAGATGATATACGGGCAGGCGAGAAGCTTGTTGTTATTCTTCATCGGCTTCTTCCTCCGAGGCGTCGGCAATCTCGTCATATTCCGCGCTGTAGGAGGAGTAGTCGCCGTAGAGGCCGGAATACTCGCTCTTGTGCATGATATGGATATCCTCAGGATTGAGGCGAATGCCGATGTACGCGTCAACAGGGCAGTAATCCGTGGTCTGAATGAGCCACTTGAAGCCCTTGAAATCGACAATGGTGTCGTAGTGGACGCCCTTGAAGGTGACGGAGGTGACGGTGCCGCACAGATGGCCCTGCTCCGGCGGGACGATATCCACGTCCTCCGGACGGATAACGACGTCGACCGGCTCATTGGGCGCAAAGCCCTTGTCCACGCACTGGAACTTGCGGCCGAAGAACTTGACGACATAGTCCTCCAGCATCACGCCGTCGAGAATATTGGACTCGCCGATGAAATCCGCGACGAATGCGTTCTTCGGCTCGTTATAGATATCCTCCGGTCGGCCGATCTGCTGGATCTTGCCCTTGTTCATGACGACGATGGTGTCGGACATGGTCAGCGCCTCTTCCTGATCGTGCGTGACATATATAAATGTAATTCCCATTCGCTGCTGGATATTCTTCAGTTCGTTCTGCATATCCTTGCGCAGGCGCAGATCGAGTGCGCCCAGAGGCTCGTCGAGCAGCAGCACCTGCGGGCGGTTGACCAGTGCGCGGGCAATGGCCACACGCTGCTGCTGGCCGCCGGACATGCTCGTCACCTTGCGGTTTTCGAAGCCCTTGAGGCTGACGATTTCCAGCATCTCGGTCACGCGTTCGTCGATCTCATCCTCCTTGACCTTTGCAATGCGCAGGCCGAAGGCGATGTTGTCGTACACGTCCAGATGCGGGAACAGCGCGTAGCGCTGGAAGACCGTGTTGATCTTGCGCTGATAGGCGGGCAGATCGTTGATCCGTTTGCCGTTGAACAGCACGTCGCCGGACGTCGGGGTCAAAAAACCGCCGATGATCCGGAGCATGGTCGTCTTTCCGCAGCCGCTGGGCCCCAGCAATGTGAGGAATTCCTTGTTGTTGATGTACAGGTTGATGTTGTCGAGAATCGTCTCTCCGTCCTCGAATGTCATAGTGAGATTCGTGAGGCGAATGAGCTCTTTGGACATGTATCCTCCCCCATTTCAAAAAAATTTGTATGCGTCGAACCTTGCCGGAGCCGCCCGAAACATACTGGATTGAATATATCCGGCGGGGGTGGATTTGTCAATATCTAAACAGAAAATTGTGCAAAAAAGTTGGAAGAACATTTTGAAAGTTCTTCCAACTTTGGAGAAAACGAAGAAAAAGATTGATTATGTAAAGTATTCCTGCACAAAATCGACAGACTCGACCTGAAACGTCCTGCCGTTGAGATAGGAAAGGCACCCGGCGTCTGTTGTAAATTGGAACGTCAGCTTGTAGGAATAGAGCGCCTGAAATTTCCGGTCGTAGCGCTTGTCGAGCTTTCCGTATTTGCCGTCACCCAGCAGCGGCCAGCCTGCGGCGGCCATCTGCGCGCGGATCTGATGGGTGCGCCCGGTCACAAGCTCGCACTCCACAAGGCTCAGCCCGTTCCGGCTCTGAAGCGTTTTGTAGAATGTGATGCAGGTCTTTGAACCCTTCTGCGGCGTTTTCGTGATGTAGACGCGGTTTTCCTTCGCGTCCTTGAACAGCTGCCCCTCAAGCCTGCCGGAGGCCGGGCGGGGCGTTCCGTGCACAATGCAAAGATAGCGCTTGTCGATTTCGCGATCCTTGATCTTCTGGTTCAGAATGCGCAGTGCCTCCGCGTTCTTTGCGGCAATGACAATGCCGCCGGTATTGCGGTCGATGCGGTTGCACAGGGCCGGGGCAAAGGCGTGCTCCTCTCTGGGCCGCCACTCGCGGTTGGCGTAGAGATATGCCTGAATGTGATCGATCAGCGTTTTGCCGTATTCCGCGCCGTCATGCGGATGCACGGCCTGTCCGGGCTTTTTATCGACCAGCAGGAGATTTTCGTCCTCATAGACGATATGCAGTTTCGGAGCGGCGACGGTCAGATAAGCATTTTCTTCTTTTGGGGTATCAAAAAACTCGTCGTTGATGTATAATTGCAGCGTGTCCCCGGCGGTCAGCCGCGTGTCGCGCTCGGCGCGTTTGCCATTCAGCTTGATGCGCTTGAGCCGGATGTATTTCTGTGCCAGCGAAGCGGGGAGCAGGGGAACGGCCTTTGCCAGCCACCGGTCGAGCCGCTGCCCGGCGTCGTTCTGCGTGATGGTGAATTCCTTCATAGCGGTCTCCATACAAAACAAATAGTCTGTTTTTATTTTATCACGCGGCGTCCTTTCTGTAAAGAATCCGGTGTTTGCGAAAAAGAACGAAAAATTTATGAAAAAGTATTTGACTTCCCTGCGATTATTCGATATAATATCCATCGCACGATTATGGATTGGAGGGCGCTATGCTGCTGGATCTGAAGCCAATTCTTGTAACGCCCGGCGCAAGTCTTCCGTTTGAGACGCGCGAGGATCTGTCCGATCTTGTTTTCGGCAGCTGCAGGCCCGCGTCAGAGCCGATTCTGGCCAGCGGCAAGGTTCGCAATACGGCAGGCGTTCTCGAACTGACCGGCGAACTCAGCACGACGCTGCACGGCGTATGCGACCGCTGCGCCGGTGAGTTTACGCGTGCGGTGCAGATCCCGGTCCACGCGGTTCTGGTTTCAGAAGAGGAGCTGGAGCAGACGGAGGATGAGTGGGTGTTCGGCATCCACGACGGCTGCGCTGATCTGACCGACATCATCACGACCGCCTTTGTTCTCAATATGGACAGCCAGCTTCTGTGCAGGCCCGACTGCAAGGGCGTTTGCTTCCGCTGCGGCAAAAACCTCAACGAAGGGCCGTGCGGCTGCAAAAAGGAACCCGATTCCCGTTTTGCTGTTTTACAGCAGTTACTGGATAAATAAGTAGATAATGTGCCTTCGGGCATTTAGACCAAGGAGGTGTACCACATGGCAGTACCCAAGAGAAAAGTATCCCGCGCAAGAAGAGATAAGAGACGCAGTTCCCACTGGAAGCTGGCGATCCCCGGCGTCGTCGCTTGCCCGAAGTGCGGCGAGCCCCGCCTGCCTCACAGAGCCTGCAAGGCTTGCGGCTACTACAATGGCCGTGAAGTCATTTCTGTTGAAGCTAAGTGATTTCGCTGAAAGAGATGAGAGGGAGGCTGTGCGCCTTCCTCTTTTCTTATCCTGAAAAGGAAGCCTGAAAGGAGGGCCTACCATGTCGAAGCCCATCGTAGCCATCGTCGGCCGGCCGAACGTCGGCAAGTCGATGCTCTTTAACAAACTGACCGGCAAGCGCATGGCCATCGTCGAGGACACGCCCGGCGTCACCCGCGACCGCATTTACGGCGAATGCGAGTGGAACGGCCGCGGCTTTGCCCTTGTCGACACCGGCGGCATCGAGCCCGGCACGAACAACGAAATGCTGAAGTTCATGCGCCGTCAGGCGGAGATCGCCATCGAGACGGCCACGGTCATCGTTATGGTCGTCGACGTGACGGTCGGCCTGACCGCTGCGGACGCGGAGGTCGCGTCCATGCTCAAGCGGTCGAAAAAGCCGGTCGTGCTGGCCGTCAACAAGTGCGACCAGACCGGCCATGCCAATCCCGACGCGTATGAATTCTACGCGCTTGGCCTCGGCGACCCTATCGAGGTTTCCGCCGTCCACGGCCATGGAACCGGCGACCTGCTCGACGCGTGCGTCGAAAGCTTCCCGCCGGACGATGGCGAGGAATACGACGAGGACGTCATCAAGGTCGCCATCATCGGCAAGCCGAACGTCGGCAAATCGAGCCTGCTCAATCAGATTCTCGGCGAGGAGCGCGTGATCGTCTCCAATGTCGCAGGCACGACGCGTGACGCCATCGACAGCTATTTTGAAAACGAATCCGGCAAGTTCCTGTTCATTGACACCGCCGGTATGCGGCGCAAGTCGAAGGTCGACGATGCAGTTGAGAAATATTCCAATCTGCGCTCCATTGCCGCCATTGAGCGTGCGGATGTGTGCCTCATCCTGATCGACGCCAACGAGGGCGTGACGGAGCAGGATACCAAGGTCGCAGGGCTGGCACACGAGGCGGGCAAGGCCTGTATCATCGTCGTCAACAAATGGGATACGGTCGAAAAGGACACGAACACCATGGACGAGAAGACAGCGGAGATCCGCCGTGACCTCAGCTACATGACCTATGCGCCAGTCGTATTCATCTCGGCGCTGACCGGTCAGCGCGTCGACAAGCTGTTTGACATGATCGTCGCTGTTTCCAACCAGAACAGTATGCGCATTACAACGGGTATGCTCAACAACATTCTGGAGGACGCGACCGCGCGTGTCCAGCCGCCCACGGACAAGGGCCGCCGTCTGAAGATCTACTATATCACGCAGGTCGGCGTCAAGCCGCCGCACTTTGTCTTCTTCTGCAACGACAGCCGCCTGTTCCATTTCTCGTACCAGCGGTATCTGGAAAACCAGATCCGCGCGGTCTTTGGTCTGACCGGTACGCCGATCAAGATCACCATCCGCCAGAAGGGCGACAAGGAAGACGTGTAAATTACGATCCCGGCAGAAACCACAGCTCTGCCGGGATTTTTGGAATTTTAATTCAAAAGGGGAATCGGAAACAATGGAACAGCGTTATGCGCAATATGCAGTAGAAAAAGCCGTCCAGCTGCTTGCAATCGACAGCCCGACGGGCTTTACGGACAAAGCGGCCGAATGGGTGCTGGAGGCTTTTGCATCGCTCGGCTTTGACGCACGGAAAACGACCAAGGGCGGCATTCTGATCGATCTCGGCGGTGAGGAGTCCGCAGAGGGCGGGCTGCTTTTGCAGGCGCACACGGACACGCTCGGCGCGATGGTCGCGGAGGTCAAGGCCAATGGCCGCCTGCGCGTGACGAGCCTCGGCGGTATGCGCGCAGAAAACGGCGAAACGGAAAATGTGCGCGTCTATACGCGCTCCGGCAAGGTCTATGAGGGGACGCTCCAGCTCTGCAACGCCTCTGTCCACGTCAACGGCGAATACGCCAAGACGAACCGAACCTTCGACACGACCGAGATCCTGCTGGACGAGAATGTTTCTTCTGCCGAAGAGACGCGTGCGCTCGGCATTGAGACAGGCGATATCGTCTGCTTCGACCCGCGCACGCACGTGACGGCTTCGGGCTACATCAAAAGCCGCTTCCTAGACGATAAACTCTCCGTCGGTATTCTGCTCGGCTTTGCAAAATACCTGCATGACGAAAAGAAGACGCTGCCGCGCCGCACGTATGTCCATGTGACCGTCTATGAAGAGGTTGGCTTCGGCGGTTCGGCCTCCGTGCCGGAGGGTGTGACGGAATCCATCAGCGTCGACATGGGCTGCGTGGGCGACGGCCTTGCCTGCACGGAACGGCAGGTATCCATCTGCGCCAAGGATTCCGGCGGTCCGTACAGCTACGCCGTCGTCGGCAAGCTCATCGACGCGGCCAAGCGCGAGGGCGCGGACTATGCCGTCGATGTCTATCCGCACTATGGCTCCGACGTGGAAGCGACGCTCCGCGCGGGCTATGACATCCGCCACGGCCTCATCGGCTCCGGCGTCTACGCCAGCCACGGCTACGAACGCAGCCACATGGACGGCGTTCTGAATACGCTCAAGACTATCAAAGGATATCTGAACGTATAAAGCAAACGTTGGATAAGCTGCAAACTGTAGGGGCGGACGACTTGTCCGCCCGCAGAGTGCAGCATATTTTTCGGGAATCTGGAAAATCCGCAATATTTATCGGGCCGACAGAGTCGTCGGCCCCTGCAGGAATCTGTGAAATACGAGCCGCGCTGCACCATAAAATAGGCAACGAAAAAGAGCAAGCCGACTGGCTTGCTCTTTGGCTTGTCTTCGATCAGATCGCACGCTCAACCTTGTTGGAACGCAGGCATCTTGTGCAGACATATACATGGCGCGGAGTACCGTCAACGATTGCCTTGACACGTTTGACGTTGGGCTTCCATGCACGGTTCGCACGTCTGTGAGAATGGGAGACCTTGATACCGAATGTTACGCCCTTGCCGCAGATATCGCATTTTGCCATCGGATGCACCTCCTTGCCGCTTGGAAAATCAGATTCACGCGCTATAAAGCGCCGACAAGTATATTAACAGATTGCGTTGGAAATTGCAAGCACTTTTTTCGGAAAAATCCGAAAATTTCGCGCCGGGGCGACAAAGGATTTTCCCTGTTGCGAAACCGGGGCAAAGCGGGTATAATCGAGGTATCCTGAAACAGAGGTGATCATGTGGCAAGTACCTATACGGTCCTGCTGTCCGAGCTTGCATCGGAATTCAAGCTTGACTTTTTCTACCGGTCGACGGATTTTGACAAGATCCATGTGACCGTTGACGATATCAGCCGTCCGGGCCTTCATCTGGCTGGCTTTTTCGACCATTACGAGCCGATGCGCGTCTATGTCTGCGGCACGGTGGAGACGGCGTATCTGCAAAAGCTCACGCCGGAGGAGCGCATCATCATTTTTGACCATTTCCTGTCCTATAAATGCCCGGCGCTGATTTTTGCGCGGGGCTTTGAACCCATGCCGGAGTGCCTTGAAATGGCGAAAAAATACGACGTGACGGTGCTGGGAACTAAGGACACGACGTCTTATATCGTTTCGAGCCTCATTACCTATTTAAAAAGCTCGCTGGCCCCGCGCGTCACGCGCCACGGCGTTCTGGTCGAAATTTACGGCGAGGGCATCCTCATCAACGGCGACAGCGGCATCGGCAAGAGCGAGACGGCCATCGAGCTGGTCAAGCGCGGCCACCGCCTCATCGCGGACGACGCGGTCGAGATCAAAAAGGTCTCGCCGCACGAGCTGGTCGGCTCCGCACCTCCGGTTTTGAAGCACTATATCGAACTTCGCGGCATCGGCGTTATTAACGTCGCCAAGCTGTTCGGCATGGGTGCGGTCAAGGAAAGCTCCAACATTGACCTGATCATCAATATGGTCCCGTGGCGCGACGGCGAGGCGTATGACCGCCTCGGCATGGAGACGCAGTACACGGAAATTCTGGATGTCAAGGTTCCGTCTATCACAGTTCCCATTACGCCGGGCCGAAATCTTGCCGTGATCTTTGAGGTCGCCGCCATGAACAACCGCCAGAAGCGCATGGGCTACAACGCCGCTGTAGAATTTACCGAGCAGATGAGCAAATACTTTACGGCCCGCAACGATGATTGAAACATAAAAGAGGAACCGGTTGGCTGGTTCCTCTTTTATTTTTATTTGAGATGTGCTATGATAGAAAAAATTATCCACCCGGAGGCGTTTATGTGGAGTTCTGAGCTTCAGCAGACCATCATCCAGAGGTGCAAAGCGGTTCAGTACCGGCTTCAGGAGCCGCTGAGCCGCCATACCTCCTTCCGCATCGGCGGCCCCGCGGCAGTCATGGCGTTCCCCAAAACCACGGAGGAGCTGAAGCAGCTGCTGCAAGGCGCTGCCGCAGCAGGCGCGCAGCCGTATATTCTCGGCGCAGGAACGAACATTCTTGCCCCGGATGAGGGCCTTGATGCGCTTGTGATCTGTCTCAAGGATGCGCTGTGCGGCATCCGCCTCCTGGATGAGGCGCGGATCGAGGCTTACGCGGGTGAAAGCATGGCGAAAGCGGCGGTTTTCGCAAAAAATCACGCGCTGACGGGTCTGGAATTCGCGCACGGCATTCCGGGGACGCTCGGCGGCGGCGTATATATGAATGCGGGCGCATACGGCGGAGAACTGAAGCAGGTCGTGGAATCGGTCACGATCCTGACCATGGACGGCGAGGAGAAAACGCTGTCCGGCGAAGAATGTGCGTTTGGCTATCGCACAAGCGTATATCAGAAGCTGCCCTGCGTGATCGTTAAGGCCGTCCTGCAGCTGCATCCGGGCGACCCAGAGGAAATCGGACAGGCCATGCGCACGCTGATGGAAAAGCGCAGGGCCTCGCAGCCGCTGGAGCTGCCGTCCGCCGGAAGCACGTTCAAGCGTCCGACAGGATATTTTGCAGGCCCCCTCATCGAGCAGGCAGGACTCAAGGGCTGCGGCGTGGGTGGCGCGGAGGTATCGAAAAAGCACGCGGGTTTCGTCGTGAATACCGGCGGCGCGTCGGCTGATGATGTAAAGAAGACGATCGCAATGGTGCAGTCGCGCGTATGGGAGGCATCCGGTGTCCAGCTCGAGCCGGAGGTTCGGATCTGGTAAAAGGAGAAGACTATGCAGTTTGTTATCATTTCCGGTATGTCCGGCGCAGGAAAGAGCAGGGCCGCGTCCGATCTGGAAGACCTCGGCTTTTACTGCGTCGACAATATGCCGGCAGAGATGATCCCGCAGTTTGCTCAGCTGTGTCTGGCAACGAAGGGACGATATGAAAAGGTCGCGCTCGTGACGGATATCCGCGCGAGCATGACGTTTGACGCGCTGTTTCAGGCGCTGCAGAAGCTGGACGATATGCATCTGCAATATTCGATCTATTATATTGAAGCGTCTACAGCGGTCATCATCAAGCGCTATAAGGAAACGCGCCGCCTGCACCCCCTGATGAAGGATGGCTCCACGCTCGAAAATGCCATCGCGCGCGAGCGCGAGCTGCTGGCCCCCGTCCGCAACCGTGCCAGCGCCATCATCGACACGTCCAATCTCTCTACTGGCAAGCTGCGCGGACAGCTCATCGATCTGGTCGCGGGCGGAATGCGGGAGCATTCGATGGACGTGCGCGTCGCGTCCTTCGGCTTCAAATACGGTCTGCCGCTGGAGGCCGATCTGGTCTTCGACGTGCGGTTCCTGCCGAACCCGTACTATATCCCGGAGCTGAAGCACCAGACCGGGCTGGACGAGCCGGTCAGAAGCTTCGTGTTCAAATACCAGCAGACGCTGGATTTTGTGACAAAAACCGAGGATCTGCTTTCCTTCCTGCTGCCCAACTATCTGGACGAGGGCAAAACAGATCTCGTGATCGCCGTCGGCTGCACAGGCGGCAAGCATCGGAGCGTCTGTATCGCGAAGGAGCTGTTTGAGTTCGTATCCAAAAAGGGCTACGCGGCCACGCTCAGCCATCGCGATATGGGCAGAAGGTGATTGCTATGACGGATTTTACAGAACAGATCCGGCTCTATGAGCCGCACCGCAGGCAGCCGCGCATCGCGGCCATCGGCGGCGGGCACGGGCTGTCCGCCATGCTGCGCGGCCTGAAGGCCTATACGAGGGATATCACCGCGATCGTGACCGTCGCGGACGACGGCGGCGGCTCCGGTATGCTCCGGGAGGACCTCGGAATGCTTCCGCCGGGCGATATCCGCAACTGTATTATGGCGCTTGCCAATACGGAGCCTACCATGCAGCAGCTGCTCAATTACCGCTTTACCGATGGGAGCCTTGCAGGCCAGAGCTTCGGCAACCTGTTTCTGGCGGCCATGAACGGCATTTCTGGCTCCTTCGACGAAGCGGTCCACCGCATGGGGGACGTTTTGGCCATTACGGGCCGTGTTCTCCCTGTGACCAATCAGGACGTGCGTCTGGAAGCGGAATTTCACGACGGCAGCCGCATTCTTGGCGAAAGCAAGATTTTTTTCGCGAAAAAGATCAACAATTCCCGTATCCGCAAGGTGCGCCTCGTGCCGGAACGTCCGGCGGCGCTGCCGGAGAGCGTCCGGGCGATCCGCGAGGCGGATATCGTCGTGATCGGACCGGGAAGCCTGTATACCAGCATCATCCCGAACTTTCTGGTCAGCGGTATTGCAGACGCAGTGCGGCAGAGCCGGGCCTTGAAGATTTATGTGCTGAACATCATGACGCAGGACGGCGAGACGGACGGCTATGACGCCGACGATCACGTCCGCGCGATCCTGGAGCACGCGGGTCCCGGCGTGATGGATGTGTGCATTGCAAACGACGCGCCTGTGCCGCCTGAGATCATGGAGCCATACGCCAAAGAGGGCGTTTCGCAGCTTGAGCTGCGCCGCGAGGATCTGGAGCAGATGGGCCTTGCTGTGCGCACGTTCCCGCTCCTTGAGCCGGGACGCTATATCCGCCACAACTCCGACGCGCTGGCACGCGCGATTTTGTCGGTGTGGCGGGAATTCAGAAACTGAAACAAGCGAGGAGGCAAACGCCGTCATGTCTTTTTCATCCAACGTCAAGCAGGAGCTGTGCCGTCTGCCGATCAACCGGAAGCTGGAAGCCGCCGCAGAGCTGTACGGCATTTTGCTCTACTGCAACGCGTTTACCGCGGATCTTGTCCGCATCACGACAGAGTCGCGCGATCTGGCTGAGCGCCTGCCGCGCCTGATGAAGAAGGTCTTCGGCTTCTCCTTCGACCAGGAGCCGGAGGAGAGCGCGGGAAAGCTGCTGTTCGTGATGGGATCACAGGAAAAAATCCATAAAATGTTTGCGCAGTTCGGCCTCAGCGCGGCCAGAGACGTGACGCTGCACGTCAATTACGGGATGCTGGAGGAGGACGAAGAGCGGCTAGCGTTTTTGCGCGGCGCGTTTCTGTCCGGCGGCTCGGTCACGGACCCGGCCAAGCGCTACCACCTGGAGCTGACGACCTCTCACTATAAGGTCAGCCGCGAAACCTGCGCGCTGCTGCTCGACGCCGGATTTTCCCCGAAGGAAACGACGCGCGGCGGCAACAGCATTCTGTATTTCAAGCAGAGCGACATGATCGAGGATTTTCTGACGGCCATCGGCGCGCCGGTGTGCGCAATGGGCGTGATGGAGGCGAAGGTCGAAAAGGATCTTCGCAACGGCATCAACCGCCGCGTCAACTGCGAAACGGCCAATTTGACCAAGGTGGTCGACGCGTCGATTGAGCAGGTCGCAGCCATCCGGAAGCTTCAGAAGCAGGGACGACTCAAGGAGCTGCCGCCGAAGCTCCGCGAGACGGCAAAGCTCCGTCTCGATAATCCGGAAGCAACGCTGCAGGAACTTGCCGCCATGCAGGACCCGCCTGTTTCCAAATCCGCAATGAACCACCGTATGCGCAAGCTTGTCGCGCTTGCGGACGAAAGCTGAGAGGAGAAAACTGCCATGGCTTTTGTGCATCTGCACGTCCACAGTGAATACAGCCTGCTTGACGGAGCCTGCCGCATCGGCTCCATGATGGACCGGGTGCAGGAGCTCGGCCAGAACGCCATCGCCCTGACCGACCACGGCGTCATGTACGGTACCATCGATTTTTACCGCGCAGCGAAAAAGGCCGGGATCAAGCCTATTATCGGCTGTGAGGTCTATGTTGCACGCAGAACGCGTTTTGATAAGGTGCATGGCGTTGACAAAGAACCGTATCACCTGGTTTTGCTCTGTGAAAATGAGGCTGGATACCGGAACCTCAGCTATATGGTTTCGCTCGGCTTTACCGAGGGGTTTTACAACCGGCCCCGCGTGGATATGGATCTGCTGAGGGAGCATCACGAGGGCCTGATCGCGCTCTCCGCCTGCCTTGCGGGCCGGATCCCGCAGGCGATCATGCAGGAGGATCTGGACGCGGCGGAGCAGGGCGCGCGTGAATACGCGGAAATTTTCGGCCCGGGGCATTTTTATCTGGAACTGCAGGATCACGGCATTCCGGAGCAGCGAACCGTCAACGGACATATTCGTAAGCTTGCTGAAAAACTGAACCTCCCGCTTGTCGTGACGAACGACGCACACTATCTGCGCAAGACAGACGCAAAAATGCAGGACGTGCTGCTCTGCATCCAGACCGGCAAGACCGTCGACGACCCAAACCGCATGAAATTTGAGACGGAGGAATTCTATCTCAAGAGCGAAGAGGAGCTGCGCAGCCTCTTCCCGGACGTGCCGGAGGCGTTTGAGAATACGGTCCGGATCGCGGAGCGCTGCAATGTGGAGTTCACGTTCGGCAAGTATTTCCTGCCGGAATTCAAGCTTCCGGAGGGCGTGACGAGCCTTTCTTATCTCAACCAGCTCTGCAAAGAGGGCTTTGACGAGCTGTACGGCACGGCGCACCCGGAGTATATGCAGCAGCTGGAATATGAGATCGACATGATCGAGAAAATGGGCTTTACGGACTACTTCCTCATCGTGTGGGATTTCGTGCGCTTTGCAAAATCCGCCGGGATCCCGGTCGGCCCCGGACGCGGCAGCGCAGCAGGCTCGATGGTGACTTACTGCCTGCATATTACCGAAATTGACCCCATGAAATATGGCCTCTATTTCGAACGCTTCCTGAACCCCGCCCGCGTGACCATGCCTGATATCGATATGGACTTCGGCGATACGAGAAGGAGCGAGGTCGTCGACTATGTCCGGCAGAAATACGGCGAGGATCACGTCGCGCAGATTGTCACCTTCGGCACCATGGCAGCCAGAGCCGCCATTCGCGACGTGGGCCGTGTCATGAACTTCACGTTTGCCGAGACGGACGCCGTCGCAAAGCTCGTGCCGACGACGCTTCATATCACACTCAAGGACGCACTGAAGCAGTCCCCGCAGCTGAAGCAGATGTATGACGGCGATGCGCGCGTTAAGGAGCTTGTCGACACGGCCATGGCCCTTGAGGGTATGCCGCGCAATACCTCGACACACGCAGCGGGCGTGGTCATCACCAAGCTGCCGGTCTACAACTATGTGCCGCTTGCGACAAACGACGGTACCATCGTCACGGAATACACCATGACAACGCTTGAGGAGCTGGGGCTTCTCAAGATGGACTTTCTCGGCCTGCGCAATATCACCGTCATTGACGCCGCGATCCGCGATATCCGGAAGACGGAGCCGGATTTCTCCATGTCCCGCGTGACGGACAACGACCCCAAGGTCATGGATATGCTCACGCAGGGAAGAACAGCCGGTGTGTTCCAGATGGAATCGACCGGCATGACAGGCGTCTGCATGGGCCTGAAGCCGCAGTCAATCGAAGATCTTTCCATTATCGTCGCAGCCTACCGCCCCGGCCCGATGGAGTCGATCCCGCGTCTGATCGCCTGCAAGCAGGACCCATCGCTTGTCAAATACAAGCATCCCATGCTGAAACCTATCCTTTCCGTCACCTACGGCTGCATTCTCTATCAGGAGCAGGTCATTGAGATTTTCCGGAAGCTTGCCGGATATTCGCTTGGCCAGGCGGACATGGTGCGCCGCGCCATGAGCAAAAAGAAGGTCAAGGACATCGAAAAGGAGCGCGGCGCCTTTATCCGGGGCGACGCCTCGCGCAATATCACCGGCTGCGTCGCAAACGGCATTCCGGAGCAGACGGCGGAAGCCATCTACAACGAGATGTACGACTTTGCGAACTACGCGTTCAACAAGGCGCATTCCGTCTGCTACGCGGTGATCGCGTACCAGACCGCGTGGTTCAAATGCTATTACCCGCGCGAATATATGGCGGCGCTCATGACGTCGGTGCTGGGAAGCTCGGTCAAGATCTCCGAGTATATTGCCGAGTGCCGCGCGATGGGCATTGCGCTGCTGCCGCCGGATATCAATGAATCCAACGACAATTTCACCGTCGTGCCGGGCGGCATCCGCTTTGGCCTGGCGGCGATCAAGAATATCGGACGCGGCTTTATCCAGAAGGTCATGAACGAGCGAGAGCAGGGCGGGAAGTTCACCAGCCTTGAGGATTTTGCCTCCCGTATGTACGGGACGGATCTCAACAAGCGGGCGCTGGAAAATCTCATCAAGGCCGGCGCCTGCGATGGCTTTGGACTGAACCGCGCCCAGATGCTGCGTATCTATGAGCTTGTGCTCGACGCAGCGGCCAGCCAGAAGAATAAGAATGTCGACGGCCAGATGGGTCTGTTCGATCTGCTGTCCGGCGAAGACAGCGCCGCTGCCATGCCAGCTGTGCAGGCACCGGACATCCCGGAAATGAGCGTGCAGGAGAAAATGAGTCTGGAAAAGCAGACGACCGGTCTGTATCTGTCCGGCCATCCGATGGACGAGTACAGGCCGCTGCTGCGCGGCATGGATGTGGTTCCAATCGGTGAGATTCTGGAATGCTTTGAAAACGGCGGCGATACCTATCAGGACGAGCAGATCGTGAACATTGCCGGAATCGTCGAGGCGGTCAAGATGAAGACCACGCGCTCCGGCTCCATGATGGCCTATGTCACAGTGGAGGACGATACCGGTTCCATGGAGCTTCTGACATTCTCCACGATCCTGGGTCAATATGGCTCGCTGCTTTATGAAAACTCGCCTGTTATCCTGAATGGCCGCATTTCCGTTCGCGACGAAAAACCGCCGCAGATGGTCGTGAACCGCGTGGTGCAGATCGGGGATATGAAGGATCTGGATGCCGCGCAGGCCGCGCGTCAGACAGCGGCGCAGGCGCATACCGTCTATCTCAAAATCGAAAGCTCCGCGCAGCGCTCGGCAAAGAAGGTCCTGCCCATTCTCAAGATGTTCCCGGGAAAAGCGCGGGCTGTGATCTATTTTGCCGACACCGGCGCAAGGATGGGTGGAAGCTGTGCGCTGGACGAGCGGATGCTGCAGGAGCTGCGGGAGCAGCTCGGCGAAAAAAATGTGGTCGTGAAATAGTCTTGTTTTTTACAAATTCGCTACACTTTTGTAACTTGACATGATATACTATAAAGAGTTGAAAAAGGAGTTGGAACGATTGCACGGAAAACGGGCGGGGCTTGCGCTGCTTGCAGCAGCACTGACGCTGCTGCTTTCAGGCTGTTTTGTCAAAACGGTCGACGAGCTGTATACGCTGCCGCGGCATTCTGATGAATATGACCGGCTGGAGCTTGCAATCGATGCGGTTCTGAGCGGCCAGAGCGCTGCCTATTCTGCGCCGGTGTCCGGCCCGAATCAGCAGTCTGTGCAGCTGGCCGATCTCGACGGCGACGGACAGGAAGAAGCGATCGCGTTTTTGAAGGCGGCAGGGGACAGGCCGCTCAGAGCCTGCATCTTTTCCCGTGTGGACGGCGATTACCACCTGACGGATGTGATCGAGGGCGACGGCACCAGCTTTGCCAGCGTCGAATACGTCCAGCTGACTGGCCAGCCGGGCATCGAGCTTGTCATCGGGCGGCAGCTGTCCACCGACGTGCTGCAATCGCTCAGCGCATATTCCTACTCCGACGGCCATGTGGCCGAGCTGATGAATGCCAATTACTCGGAATACCGCGTAGTCGACCTTGACGGCGACAGCCGGAAGGATATTTTCCTGCTCCGCTTTGAAGCAGAGCAGCCGCAGGGCATTGCAGAGCTTTACCGCTGGCAGGCCGGGCAGATGGAGCGCGAGAAGGAAGCGTATCTAACTGCCGGAGCGTCCCTTGTCAAGCGTATTCTGACCGGAAATCTGATGAAGGACATTCCCGCCGTCTTTGTGTCGAGCGCATATGAGGATACCGGACTTGTGACAGACGTCTTTGCGTTTCAGAACGGCGTGTTCCAAAGCGTCACTATGCGCGAGGTGGAAGGCCCTGTTTCCACTGTCCGCAGCTACTATGTCTACGCCTCCGATATTGACGGCGACGGGCTGATCGAGCTGCCGCAGATTTTGCCGCTTCCGTCGGCAGAGGGATCCGATGAGAACGATTCCGCGATCAGCTGGTACAACCTTGATCTGGACGGACGCAGCCTGCCAAAGCTGACGACCTATCACAGCTTTTCAGGCGGCTGGTTCTTAAAGCTTCCGGACCGCTGGCAGAACCAGTTCTGCATCACGCGCGGCGCAGAGGCGGACGGCGTGCATGGCTATGCATTTTCGCAGTGGGAAGACGGGCGGCGCACAGAGCTGATCTTTACGATCTACGCGTTTTCCGGAGAGAATCGAAATGAATCTGCATCCGCCGACGGCAGGTTCATTCTGGCCGAAAAAGGTGATATCACCTATGCGGCGAAGCTTGGAACAGGGAAGTGGGCCGAGGAGCTGTCTGCGGACAGGCTGCGGGATATGTTCCACTTTATTCATATTGATTGGAATTCGGGAGAGACATGAGGAGCGAAACAGCATGAAAAAGGTTTTGATTTTGGAAGACGAGGTCAGTATCCGCAGCTTTGTGGTCATCAATCTCAAGCGCGCCGGGTATGAGGTCGTAGAGGCCGGGACCGGAGAAGAAGCGCTGGATCTGCTGAAGGCCAACCCGGATGTCGGTGTCGCGATCCTCGATATTATGCTGCCCGGCATCGACGGCTTTGAGGTCTGCCGCAGCATCCGGGTGACGGATAAAAAGATCGGAATTATTATGTTAACCGCAAGAAGTCAGGAAATGGACAAGATCACCGGCCTGATGACAGGCGCGGACGACTATATGACCAAGCCCTTCAGTCCTGCGGAGCTGACCGCACGCATCGACGCGCTCTACCGCCGCATTGACTCCGACGGCTCGTCCAATCAGATCGAACTCAAACACGGTCCGTTCGTGTTGAACACGCGCAACCGGACGCTGGACAAGGAGGGCCGCCGCATCAAACTGACGCAGGTGGAATATGCCATTGTCAAGTTGTTCATGCAGAATCCGGGCCGGGCGCTTTCTCGGGAGGATATCCTCGCTGCGGTCTGGGGCCGGGACTATGACGGAGAGCTCAAGATCGTTGACGTCAACATCCGCCGCCTGCGTATTAAAATTGAGGACGATACCGCAAATCCGACTTATATCACAACAGTCTGGGGCTTTGGCTACAAGTGGGGCGCATAAGGCGTGAGGTGAGGCTTTTTGAAGAAAAAGAAACGCCTGTCCGGCATTGAACGGCGCTGGTTCGTCAATAACGTGGGCGTGATCATGCTGCTGGTCGCAGCGTGCGTGCTCGGCGTGGTGTTCTCCATGGCGGCGTATTACGACACAAACCTTCGCTCCGGCCTCGAAAACAAGGCGAAAACAACAACTGATTTTTTCAGCAACTACATTTCGCAGAGCTATAAGGAATACTACCAGTCCTGCATCAAATTCGCGCAGACCTTTGAGGAAAAGGACCGGCTGGAGCTGCAGTTCATTTCCGCAAACGGAAAGCTCGTCGCCTCCTCCTACGGAAAATTCGCAGGACGCTCCCCCTCAACGCCCGAGATCCAGCAGGCCATCGACAGCCAGCAGATCCGGCACTATAAAGGCAGAAACCCGCTGACAGGGGAGCGCATTCTGGCCGTCTCCAGCCCGATGATCTATACCAACGGTGAGGTGATCGGCGTTCTGCGCTATGTGACGAGCCTGCGCAACGCGGATCTTCAGATCCTGATGATCGCGCTGATCGCCGTGACGATCGGCTTGCTTTTCATCGGCTCGATCTTTTTCCTGAGCAGCTTTTTTATCAAGTCCATTCTGGTGCCCGTCTCGCAGATCAACGCGACGGCCAGGCGCATTGCCGCCGGCTCCTACGGCGTGCAGATCCCCGGTCAGTATGACGACGAGATCGGCGAGCTGGTCAGCACCATTAATGATATGTCTGTCAAGATCGGACAGGCGGAAAAAACACAGACAGAGTTCATTTCCTCCGTGTCGCATGAGCTTCGAACGCCTCTTACAGCCATTTCCGGCTGGGGTGAGACGCTTCTGACATCCGAGAATCTGGACGCGGAAACGCGGCGCGGCGTCGTGATCATCGCGCGCGAGGCCAAGCGGCTGACCGGTATGGTCGAGGAGCTGCTGGAATTCACGCGGATGCAGGACGGGCGGTTTACGCTCCATGTCGAAACAGCCGATATTCTGGCAGAATTTGAGGATACGGTCTTCATGTATGGCAACCGGCTCAAGCAGGAGGGCATCTGCCTGCATTACGACGGCTGCGACGAGGAGATTCCGGAAATCCCGTGCGACGTTGCGCGTATGCGGCAGGTGTTTTTGAACATTCTTGACAATGCGGCCAAGCACGGCGGCGAGGGCAAACGCATCGACGCGTCCATCGCACATGAAGGGAGCTTTGTCGTCATCCGTATGCGGGACTACGGCCCCGGCATTCCGGAGGAAGAGCTTCCGCACGTCAAATTAAAATTCTATAAGGGCAGCTCCAAGGCGCGCGGCAGCGGCATCGGCCTTGCCGTGTGCGAGGAGATCGTCACCATGCACGGCGGCACGCTGACGCTGGAAAACGCGGAGGGCGGCGGAACGCTTGTCACGATCAGCATCCCCACCGGGGAAGAATAAGAGGTTTGCATGAAAAAAGAGAACAATCCTGTCAGCCAGGAAAAATTTAAAACGCTCATCGGCGGTCAAGCCCTGATCGAGGGCATCATGATGCAGGGGCCGGACAAGCGATCCATCGTCGTGCGCGGGCCGGAGGGCCTCGTCACGAAGGTCGAGCCGCTTAAAAAGCGCACCGGCGTCGCCAAATGGCCGCTGATCCGCGGCGTGGTGAATTTTGCTTCGTCTATGGTGTCCGGTGTGAAGGCGCTCATGTATTCGGCGGAGTTCTTCCCGGAAGAGGAGGAAGACGCGCAGCCGTCCAAATTTGAGCAGTGGCTTGAGAAGAAGCTTGGCAGTGAGAAGCTGGAAAAGGCGGTCGTGTCCTTCTCCGTGTTTCTCGGCGTTCTGTTTTCTGTTGGCCTGTTCTTCCTGCTCCCGACGCTTTTGAGCGGTATTTTTGACCGCTGGATCCACAATGCCGTCGTCCGCAGCCTGATCGAGGGTGTGATCCGCATCGCGATCTTTATGGGCTATATGATCCTGATTTCCCGGATGAAGGACATGAAGCGCGTCTTTTCCTATCACGGCGCGGAGCATAAGACCATCCGCTGCTATGAGGCGCAGCTTCCGCTGACCGTTGAAAACTGCCGCGGCATGACCCGGCTGCATCCGCGCTGCGGCACAAGCTTCCTGTTTGTCGTCGTTGCAATTTCGATTTTGCTCTTTGCGCTCGTAAGCGCCGTTTTCCCGACCAGCAATATGCTTGTCCGTATGCTTATCCGGCTTGCGCTGCTGCCGTTCGTCGTGTCAATCAGCTATGAATGCAACCGCTTTGTCGGCCGTCATGACAACGCCCTGACGCGTGCGCTGTCCGCGCCCGGTATGTGGTTCCAGCACTTTACGACCAACGAGCCGGATGATTCCATGCTGGAGGTCGCCATCGAAGCGCTGAAGCTCGTCATTCCGGACGAGGCGGGTGCCGACCGATGGTAAAGAAATACAGCGACCTCTATCTGCAGGCCCGCCGGGCGCTGCTGCCGTCGGAAGGGGAGAATGCCTCCATGGCCGCACGGGAGCTGTTGGCATTCGCGTCCGGGAAATCCGTGACAGCTGTGCTGGCTGATTCGAATTTATATGCAAGCGAGCAGATCGAAGAAAAACTAAGCAGTTATGTAAACCGTATGCTGGCGCACGAGCCGCTGCCGTATATTCTCGGACAGTGGGATTTCTATGGGATCTCGCTGGAGGTCACACCGGATGTGCTCATCCCGCGCGACGACACCATGGCTGTCACCGACCTTGCGCTTGATGTTCTGCGCGGCAGGGAAGCACCGCGCGTGCTGGATCTTTGCTGCGGCAGCGGCTGTATCGGCCTCGCCATCGCGCACCAGCTGCCGGATGCCCATGTGACGCTTGCGGATATTTCGCGCCCCGCGCTGGCCGTCGCCAAGCGCAATATCAAGCGTCTGAAGCTTATGAACCGCGTAACGGCAGTCGGGCTGGACGCGCGAAAAAGAGGGCCGAGCTTTGTCGGCACGCTCGACGCGCTGGTCTGCAACCCGCCGTATGTAACGAGCGAGGAAATGACGCGGCTGGAACCGTCCGTGAAGGAATACGAGCCAGCTCTTGCACTGGACGGCGGGAAGGACGGTCTGGCATTTTACCGCGCCGTCGCCGAAAACTTTACCCATCTGCTGGCAGACGGCGGATACCTTTGCTTTGAATTCGGCCTGGGACAGCATATGGCCGTATCCATGATCCTGCAGGAATACGGATATACGGACATTGTCCTGCGGAAGGATCTGCGCGGCGTTGTCCGAGCAGTCAGAGGCAAAAAGAAGTAAAACAAATGTTTGATTTTTATCAAACGATGTGCTATAGTATAGCTATACACAAAAGAGGAAGGAACTGAGACGATGGAAAAGAAAAAAGCAGCCGATCAGACTCCCAATAATGACAAGAAACAGGCGCTTGATACGGCCATCCGGCAGATCGAGAAAAACTTCGGCAAGGGTGCGGTCATGCGCCTTGGCGACCGGCCTGATCTTCAGGTCGATGCGATTCCGACCGGTTCTCTGGCACTCGATGCTGCGCTCGGCATCGGCGGCGTACCGAAGGGCAGAATTATTGAGATCTACGGCCCGGAATCCTCCGGTAAAACGACGCTTGCACTGCATATCGTCGCACAGGCGCAGAAGCGCGGCGGCGAGGTCGCATTCGTAGATGCCGAGCACGCGCTTGACCCGGACTATGCCGCCCGTATCGGCGTGGATATTGACTCCATGCTGGTTTCCCAGCCGGATACCGGCGAACAGGCGTTGGAGATCACAGACGCGCTTGTGCGCTCCGGCGCGGTCGATGTTGTGGTCGTCGACTCTGTTGCGGCGCTGACGCCCCGCGCGGAGATTGAGGGCGAGATGGGCGATACGTTCGTCGGCCTGCAGGCCCGGCTCATGTCGCAGGCGCTGCGCAAGCTGGCGGGTAATATCTCCAAGACGAACTGCGTTGTGATCTTCATCAACCAGCTGCGTATGAAGATCGGCGTCATGTACGGCAACCCCGAAACGACGACCGGCGGCAACGCGCTGAAATTCTATGCATCTGTCCGTATCGATATCCGACGCACGGAGGCCATCAAAAACGGCTCCGAGGTCATCGGCAACCGCACGCGGGCCAAGATCGTCAAGAATAAATGCGCGCCCCCCTTCAAAGAGGCGTTTTTCGATATCATGTACGGCGAAGGCATCTCCAAATGGGGCGAGATGGTCGACCTTGCCGTGCAGCTCGAGCTCATCAACAAGAGCGGCAGCTGGTTCTCCATCGGAGACGAGCGCATTGGACAGGGACGCGACTCGGCCAAGCAGTACCTCATTGATCATCCCGACGTCGCTGACCGCATTGAGCAGTCCATCCGAGACAATATGTGGAAGCTGCAGGGCAAGAACGCAAAGCCGCCCGCATCCGTCGCCGCGAAGCCTGTAAGTATCTCGGCAGACGATTTTAACGACGACTGATGCGCCTGCTTGCCATTCAGGAGCTGCCGCAGTCAAAGCGCGTCAAGCTTGTCTTTGACGACGATACTGTTTTAAAAACGCAGCCGTATCTGCTTGCGGACTTCGGCCTTTACAGCGGAATGGAGCTGACGGAGGAAGACTATCAGGCGCTGCTGGCTGCTGCCGGAAAAGCGTCTGCAAAGGCGCGGGCCGTGCGCATTGTCGCAGCGGCAGGCGTGTCTGAAAAGGAGCTGCAGAAGCGCCTTGTCCGGAAGGGTGAGGAAGCAGCCGACGCGCAGGAAGCCGTCGGCTGGCTCAAGGAGCTGCATCTGCTCGATGACCGCGAGACAGCACGGCAGCTCGCTGCAAGCGCTGCGGCAAAGGGCTACGGGAAAAGCCGCATCAAAAATATTTTATTCGAAAAGGGCATCCCGCAGGAACTCTGGGAGGAGGCGCTTGCGGAGCTGCCCGAAATGGACGACGCCATTGACCGCTTTCTGCTCCGCCGCTGGCAGGGGAAGGATCCGGACGAAAAAGAAGTAAAACGGACTGTGGACGCGCTCATCCGGCGCGGCCACAGCTGGAAGGACATCCAGTCCGGCCTCCGGCGCTACCGCGTCGGGCTGGAGCTGGAAGAAATCACGGAGGACGACATATCATGACCCATACGATCGGCATGATCTCGCTTGGCTGCGCCAAAAATCAGGTCAACGCCGAGCATATGCTCTGGCTGCTGCGGCAGGCGGGCTATGAGATCAGCCCAGACCCCGACGGTGCGGAACTCGTCATTGTCAACACCTGCGGCTTCATTGAATCCGCAAAGACAGAGGCCATTGACAACATTCTGGCCATGGCGCAGCTGAAAGCAGAGGGACGAATCCAGAAAATCCTCGTCACCGGCTGTCTCGCCCAGCGCTATCAGGAGGAAATTCTGAAGGAGCTGCCGGAGGTTGACGGCGTGCTTGGCACGGGCTCGTATTACGATGTTGCGAACGCGGTCGGGCAGGTGCTGTCCGGCAAGCGCTACAAGCGCTTCGACGATATTAACGCCGACCAATCGGAAGATGGCCGGATCCTCACAACGCCGGAATATTACGCCTATCTGAAAATTGCCGAGGGCTGCGATAACCACTGCGCGTACTGCGTCATTCCGAAGCTGCGCGGCAAGCTCCGCAGCCGCCCGATGGAAGATCTGATAAAGGAAGCGGAGCAGCTTGCGTCCGACGGCGTGAAGGAGCTGATCGTCGTCGCACAGGATACCAGCCGCTACGGCCTCGATCTCTACGGCGAGCGGAAGCTTGCGGAGCTGCTGCGCAGGCTCTGCAAAATCGACGGGCTGGTCTGGATCCGGGTACATTATCTCTATCCCGATGAAATGTCGCAGGAGCTGATCGACGTTCTGGCAAACGAGCCGAAGATCGTCAAATATCTGGATATTCCCATCCAGCATATCAACGACGAGATCCTGCGTAAAATGAACCGGCGTGGCAACGGCGAATATGTCCGGCAGCTGTTCACAAAGCTCCGCCATGAGATCCCCGGCCTTGTGCTCCGCACGAGCCTCATTACCGGTCTTCCCGGCGAGGGCGAGGTGGAATTTGCACAGCTGTGCGATTTCCTGAAGGAATACAAGCTTGAACGCGTCGGTGCGTTCGCGTTTTCGCCCGAAGAGGGCACACGCGCAGCCGAAATGGAATATCCTGATACCGAGATCGCCAAGCAGCGCGCAGAGCAGGTTGCGGAGATTCAGTCGCGCATTATGGACGACTATAACGAGTCCTGTGTCGGTCAGGTCATGCAGGTGCTCTGCGAGGGCTATGACCCGGACGAGGACAGCTATTACGGCAGAACCTATGCCGATTCTCCCGACATTGACGGGAAGATCTGGTTCACAGCGGAAAAACACATTAAGACCGGCGATTTTGTAGACATCCACGTTGTGGATACCTACGACGGAGAGCTTGTCGGCGTACTGGAGGAAGAATACAATGACGACTGCGAGTAAAATTACCCTTGTCCGTGTGGTGCTGATCCCGGTCTACATGGTCCTGATGCTGCTGTCAGCGAACGGCGCAGACTGGCTGCGCTGGGCCGCTGTCGCGGTCTTTGTGATCGCCAGCATTTCCGATTTTCTGGACGGCTATATTGCCCGCCACTACAATCAGGTCAGCGATTTCGGCAAATTCCTCGACCCGCTGGCCGATAAGCTGCTGGTGACGGCCTGCATGATGATCTTCGTCGGCTGGGGCCGGATGCCGTCCTGGGTCGTGTTCATCGTGATCGCGCGTGAGTTTGCCATCAGCGGCCTGCGCATGGTCGCGGCCAGCAATGGGACCGTGATCGCCGCCGGCTGGAGCGGCAAGATCAAGACCTCCTGCACGATGGTCGGTCTGATCGCCATGATGGTGCTGCCGAATCTTCCGACGCTGGATCTGGTCGTGAATATCGTCATTCTGGTTACAACGGTCTATTCCGGCGTGGAGTATTTCTGTAAAAACTGGGCCTGCCTCGGTCTTGCGAAGAAGGCTTGACTTTTTCCTGCTCCAATGATATGATTTCCCAAGAAAATTCAATATCGCGTTGATCGAAAAGAGTACCGCTGCTCCGCTTTTTCAGAGAGTCTCCGCCGTCGGCTGCAAACGGGGGCAAAGGCGATGCGGGAACGTGCGTTCGGGAGCGAGGGGAGACCCCGTGCAGGCTGACGTTACAGCCGGAGTAAGAAATCAGAGTGGAACCGCGAGTTTTTTGACCCGCCTCTTGAGCAGTCAGGAGGCGGGTTTTTATATTGGAGGAGCTTCATTTGCATTTATTGGAGGATATCCGGGCATATAAGAAAAATGACCCTGCCGCACGGTCTGCCATTGAGGTCATGCTGCTGTATAACGGCCTGCACGCGACCATCGACTACCGGATCGCGCATTGGTTTTACCTGCGGCGCTGCTTTTTCATCGCCCGTGCGATCTCGCAGTGGTCGAAGATGTGGACGGGAATCGAGATCCATCCCGGCGCGACCATTGGCCGTCGTCTGGTCATTGACCACGGAACCGGCATCGTGATCGGCGAAACCGCCGAGATCGGGGACGACTGCCTGCTCTATCAGGGCGTAACGCTCGGCGGCACGGGCAAGGATATCGGCAAGCGCCATCCGACGCTCGGCAACAACGTCATGGTCGGCTCCGGCGCAAAGGTGCTTGGCCCGTTCCGCGTTGGCGACAACGCCCGCATTGCGGCAAACGCTGTAGTACTGCGCGAGGTGCCGGAGGGGGCGACGGTCGTCGGCGTTCCGGGCCGGATCGTCCGGCTCTGCGGCGATAAGCTCGACCATATCCACACACCCGACCCGGTCATGCTGGAAATCGAGGAACTCAAGCGCCGCATGGCGCTGCTGGAAGAACAGATCAACGATACGAAAAAGGAGACTTGACGATGTATCTTTACAACTCTGCCACACACAAAAAGGAAGAATTTGTCCCCTATGACCCGAAGCTGGTCAAAATGTATACCTGCGGCCCGACGGTCTATCACTTTGCACACATCGGCAATCTGCGCAGCTATATCATGGAGGATGTGCTGGAAAAATACCTCCGTTACGCGGGCTATCCCGTGAAGCGCGTCATGAACATCACGGATGTCGGCCATCTGACCTCCGACGCAGATGAGGGCGAGGACAAGATGCTCAAGGGTGCCCGCCGCGAGCACAAAACGGTCATGGAGATCGCACAGTTCTACACCGACGCGTTCTTCGAGGACTGCCGCAAGCTCAACATCAAGAAGCCCGACGTCGTTCAGCCCGCCACAGGCTGCATTGACGAATATATCAAGATCATTACCAAGCTCCTTGACACCGGCTACGCCTATATCGAGGGCGGAAACGTGTATTTCGATACCTCCAAGCTTGAAAAATACTACATTTTCAACGAGCACAAAGAGGAAGACCTCGCCGTCGGCGTTCGCGAGGGCGTCGAGGAGGATACGAACAAGCGCAACAAGAACGACTTCGTGCTCTGGTTCACAAAATCCAAGTTTGAGGATCAGGCGCTCAAGTGGGATTCTCCGTGGGGCGTCGGCTATCCGGGCTGGCACATCGAATGCACCGGCATTTCGCTCAAATATCTGGGCGAACACCTTGATATCCACTGCGGCGGCATCGACAACGCTTTCCCGCACCATACGAATGAAATTGCGCAGTCCGAGAGCTACATCGGCCACCACTGGTGCAATTATTGGATGCACGTTATGCATCTGAACACCGCCAGCGGCAAAATGTCCAAATCCAAGGGCGAATTCCTGACGGTATCCCTACTGGAGCAGAAGGGCTACGACCCGCTGTGCTACCGCCTGTTCTGCCTGCAGAGCCACTACCGCCGCAATCTGGTCTTCACATGGGAAAACCTTGACAATGCTGCCGGAACGTATCAGAAGCTGCTGACGAAAATCGCTGCGCTGAAGCCCGGCGACGGCGAGATCGACGAGGCTGCCGTGTCCGCACTGCGCGAGAAATTCAACGCCGCGCTCGGCAATGATCTGAATACCTCTCTTGCGATTACAGCACTGTACGACGTGCTCAAATACAAGACCAACGACGCGACGAAGCTGTTCGTCCTTGATGATTTCGACAAGGTACTGAGCCTTGACCTGTGCAAAAAGGCAGATGAGATCCGCAAGCGCAATGCGGCTGAAAAGCCTGCCGCAGGTGCGTATTCCATCTTCTGCGAGGATGGCAGTGACGATCCCGCTGTGACCGCGCAGATCCAGGCACGCTATGACGCGAAAAAGGCCAAAAACTTCGCCGAGGCCGACCGTATCCGCGACGAGCTCAAGTCGCAGGGCATCGAGATCACCGATATCCCCGGCGGCGCAAAGTGGAAGCACATCTGATCAAACAAAACCCGGAGCATTTGCTCCGGGTTTGCGCATCAAAAGATTATCCAATCTGAATTTACAGGAGTAGCTAATGAAAATATGCCAGCTGACAAACAGCACCGAAAAACAGGCTGTGACGCGGAGCATTCTGGAAGCGCTTCCGGAATGGTTCGGTATCCCAGAGGCAAGGGAGGATTACATCACAGAAAGCGGCGATAAACAGTTCTTCTGCGCCTATGACGCGGACAAGCCCGTAGGATTTTTGTATCTGAAAGAAACAGGAAAGGCTACCGTCGAATTATACGTGATGGGCGTATTGAAGGAATATCACCGTCAGGGGATTGGCCGTGAGCTGTTTCAGCAAGCAAGAGAAGCGGCAGGCAAAGCTGGATACTCCTTTATGCAGGTAAAAACCGTGCAGATGGGAAGATATGCGGAATATGACAGTACAAACCGGTTTTACCTGTCGCTCGGCTTTCAGGAATTTGAGGTATTTCCGACATTATGGGATGAATGGAATCCCTGTCAGGTATACGTGATGGCAATATAATTCTGTGGGGTCGGCGGCTTATTTCTTCGGCTTCCGGTCGAAGAACGGGGACTTTCCGCTGATGCTGAGGGGCAGGCCAAGCACCAGCGAAGCCTTTTCTCCGAGCAGGCCGAGGCTTTTTGCTGCACGGCCAACGGAGAACATCACGCGGCTGTCGACGCGCGCGTCGGCTGCTGCGGCAGCGGCGGAGCCGATGGCGATGCCGATATCGATGGCATCCCACGCGCACAGGCCGTCCTTTTCTGTACAGTCGGCGCAGCTTTCGAAGTGACAGTACTGACAGCCCGCGTCAAGCCCGCGCCGCACCTCCTCCATTCCGAAAAGCACCACAGCGTCGGACGCGTCAACGTTATCTGCGTCACGGTTAAAGAACGCATAATCCAGCCCGTCGGCCAGCTTCCGCATCTGCGTGGCCAGCTGGCTTTTATCCTCGCCCGTTAAAACGCAGGTCACGAGGCCGTCCATGCCTCTGGTTTTCGGCGCGGTGCGCGCTGCGGCGCAGATCTTTGCCGCCGTATCCAGAACGGCGCGGGATTCCATGTCCTTCGAAGAGTAGATCATATCGAAATGCTCCTTTTCTTTTTTCTTTAGTATAATCTTTTCACGAAAAACCGTCAACCGGAAGAAGCGCCTTTCTTGAAAGAAGGGCGGAAATGTGGTAAACTAACCAAAGAAATGCAAAGGAGTTTACGCCCATGAAGCTGATGGTTCTCGACGGAAACAGCGTCATCAACCGCGCCTATTATGGCGTCCGTGCACTGACGACCAGAGACGGGTTCTTTACAAATGCCATTTATGGCTTTCTGAATATTCTGGAAAAGCTGCGCGCGGACGAAAAGCCGGACGCGCTCTGCGTCGCGTTTGATCTTAAAGCGCCGACATTCCGCCATTTGAAATATGACGGCTATAAGGCCACGCGCCATCCCATGCCGGACGAGCTTGCCATGCAGATGCCCGTTATGAAGGATGTGCTGCGGGCCATGCGCATCCCGATTTTTGAATGCGAGGGCTGGGAAGCCGACGATGTGATCGGCACGATCGGAAAACGCTGTGGCCATGCGGGCTGGGACTGCGTGATCGTCACCGGCGACCGGGATTCTTTGCAGCTGATCGATGAACACGTGACGGTCAAGCTCGTCTCGTCCAAGCTGTCCCAGACCGTCGCAGTCAACTATGATCCCGCAAAATTCCGTGAGGAATACGGCTTTGAGCCCATTCATCTGATCGACCTGAAGGCGCTCATGGGCGACAGCTCAGATAATATCCCCGGCGTTGCGGGCGTCGGCCCGAAGACGGCGACGCAGCTGCTGCTGGACTACGGCACGTTGGACGGCGTGTACGCACATCTGGACGCGGTCAAGGAAAAGCTGCGTGCCAAGCTCGAACAGGGGAGGGACAGCGCGTATCTGTCCTACGATCTGGCGACGATCCGCTGCGAAGCGCCGATCGAGTTTTCGCCGGAAGCTTGCCTTGTACAGCCGTATGACGAAGCAGCTCTATACGAGCTGTTTGCCCGTCTGGAGTTCACGCGGCTCATTGCCCGGTACGGCCTGCACGCGCCGCAGGAGACAGCGGAGAACGGCATGATCGATGGCGTCTGCACAAGCGAGGTCGTAAGCGACGCCGCCCGCGCCGAGACGCTTGCGGCATCCTTCCAGAAAGAACATTATGTAAATCTGATTGCAGAACCGGATTTATCTGCAATTGCGGTCAATACGGATGAAAGCGGCTATTATTTCTGCGGGGACGCGCTGGAAAGTACAAAATTTATGTCAACCCTGTTCGGCGTGTCCGTCAAGAAGGTCACGCACGACTGCAAGCCGCTCATGCGCCGCCTGCTGGAGGTTGGATACCCGGCGGAGAGCTTCATTTTCGATACCGCGCTGGCCGCCTACGATCTCGACGCGACACAGGGAAGCTACGACCTTGACCGCGTGGTCACGCATCTGCTCGGCTTTGAGATCGGCCGCGCGGACAAGGACGAGGTCGGCGAAGAGGCTGCACGGGTGTGCAATCGGCTTGCGGAGGCGTCTGCGGTCGCGGCACTGTATAAGGCGCTGCCGGAAAAGCTTGCGCAGAACGGCATGGAAAAGCTCTATTATGAGATCGAGCTGCCACTCTGCCGGGTACTGGCCGAGATGGAATATGCGGGCGTCAAGGCTGACCAGATGGCCCTGATCTCGTTTGGAAATATGCTGCAAAGCCGCATTGAAGCGGCCCAGCAGACCATTTTCGCTTTCGCCGGGCGCGAATTCAATATCAATTCCACGAAGCAGCTCGGCGAGATCCTGTTTGATGAGCTGGGACTGCCCGCAGGCAAGAAGACGAAGAGCGGCTATTCGACAAACGCGGATGTGCTCGAAAAGCTCAAGGGCAAGCACCCAATCATTGAGGCGATTCTCGATTACCGTGCCATGACAAAGCTCAAAAGCACGTATGCCGACGGGCTTGTCAAGCAGATCGCGGACGACGGGCGCATTCACACCACCTTCCAGAACCTTGTCACGGCCACGGGCCGCCTGTCCTCGACAGATCCGAACCTTCAGAATATCCCCGTCCGCACGGAGCTTGGCAGCGAGATCCGCCGGATGTTCGTGCCAAGCGACGGCTGCGTCTTCGTTGACGCGGATTACAGCCAGATCGAGCTGCGCGTGCTGGCGCATATCGCTGACGATCAGACCATGCAGGAGGCGTTTCAATCCGGCTTCGATATCCACACCTCAACGGCTGCACAGGTCTTCGGCGTGGAGCCGGAGCAGGTCACGCCGCTCATGCGCCGCCACGCAAAGGCCGTCAATTTCGGTATCGTATACGGCATTTCGGAGTTCTCCCTCTCCGAGGACATCGGCGTCACGCGCAAGGAAGCGCGGCAGTATATCGACAATTACCTGGCGCATTATGCAGGCGTCCGGACCTATATGCATGAAATTGTCGAGCAGGCGAAGCGGGATGGCTATGTGACCACGCTCTTTGGCCGCCGCCGTGAGCTGCCGGAGCTCAAAAGCAGCAACTTCAATATCCGCTCGTTCGGTGAGCGCGTTGCGCTCAACACCCCCATTCAGGGTACGGCAGCGGATATCATCAAGCTGGCCATGATCCGCGTCGACGCGGCGCTCCGAAGGCAGAAGCTCAAGGCGCGGCTCGTTTTGCAGGTGCACGACGAGCTGATCGTCGAGTGCCCGGTCAAGGAAGCGGAGCAGGTCAAAAAAATTGTGACCGCCGAGATGGAAAACGTCGTGCAGCTGAAGGTCCCGCTGCTGGCGGAAGCGAAGTCCGGCGCGAGCTGGTATGAGGCAAAGTAAAGAACATGACGGAACTTACCATAACACCGATGGAGCCGGAGCATCTTGCGCAGATCGCCGCGCTGGAAATTGCCTGCTTTTCTGACCCCTGGCCGGAGTCAATTCTTGTACGTGAGCTGCAGAACCCGCTGAGTCTCTGGCTCTGCGCCGTAGACGGCGATACCGTCGCTGGCTATATTGGCAGCCAAACCGTTCTGGGCGAATCCGATATGATGAACATTGCGGTCCATCCGGATTATCGCCGGAGGGGCGTTGGCCGTGCGCTCGTTCTTGCGCTGTGTAAGGCGCTGAGAAGACAGATGCTGGCGTCGGCCCTGACGCTCGAGGTCCGGGATTCCAACGCGCCCGCAATCGCGCTCTATGACGCGCTCGGCTTTGAGCAGATCGGCCTGCGGAAAAACTATTACCAACACCCCAAAGAGGATGCACGCATTCTCAGAAAGGAACTGAAATGAAAATTCTTGCCGTGGAATCCTCCTGTGACGAAACTGCCGTCGCTGTCGTGGAGGACGGAAGAACAGTTTTGACGGACTGCATCGCCTCACAGGTCGCACTGCACCGGCTTTACGGCGGCGTTGTGCCGGAGCTGGCCTCGCGCAAGCATATTGAAGCAATTTACGCGCTGGCAGACGAGGCGCTTTCCCGCGCGTCCATAACGCGGCAGGAGATCGACGCTATCGCCGTGACCTATGCGCCGGGGCTGATCGGCGCGGTGCTGGTGGGCGTAAATTTTGCGAAGGCGGCGGCGTACAGCCTCGGCGTGCCGCTCGTTCCGGTTCACCATATCCGGGGGCATATCGCGGCCAATTATCTGGCGTATCCCGATCTGGAGCCGCCGTTTCTTTGCCTCGTCGTCTCCGGAGGGCATACGCTGATTGTTGACGTGCAGGATTACACAAAATTTCACATCATGGGCACGACCCGCGACGATGCGGCAGGGGAGTGCTTTGACAAGATCGCCCGCGTGATCGGTATGCCGTATCCCGGCGGCGCGGCGCTTGACAAAGCGGCGCAGACCGGCGACGAAACAAAATATCCCATGCCGCATACGAAGCTCAGCGGAAATCCGCTCGATATGTCCTTTTCGGGTCTTAAAACAGCGGCGCTGAACCTTATTCACACGCATGAGCAGCGCGGTGAGGCGCTGGATATCCCGTCGCTTTGCGCGTCGTTTTCCAAGGCGGTCAGTGATATGCTCGTGCCGCGGACGATGCAGGCATTGAAGGAAACTGGCTACAAAACGCTTGCCATCGCGGGCGGCGTCGCTGCCAATTCCCGCATTCGGGGCGAATTCATGCGCGAAACACAGCGGCTCGGCGTTCGTCTGTGCATGCCGCCGCTCAGCCTCTGCGGCGACAACGGCGCCATGATCGGCGCGCAGGGCTACTACGAATATCTGGCCGGAAAACGCGCAGGGCAGGATCTCAACGCCTATGCAACGATGAGTCTGGAAAACGGATAAAAAAGAACGGAGAAAGGCCCCCTGCCGGTAAGACAGTAAAATTCAAACTTCTCGGAACAGGCATGATTCGATCATGCCTGTTCCGCTTTTAGCAGTTCATCCTAGGTGACCCCAGATAAAGATCGAACTGCAGAACACGCCATTCTACTGACAGCGGAGGGCAAGGCAACGAACTTTATCCCTCACTTTTTCAAAACAACTTGACAGATTCAAATAACAAGAGTATAATACAACATGACAATGATAGTTGTCATTAAGACAAGTAAAATCGTCAGACGGAGGTGCTGCATGATACTGCAAAATCGCTTGAAAGTATTCAGGGCGATCCTGAATGTGAATCAGCAGGAAATGGGGCACTTATGCGGCGTATCACGGCAAACGATCAGCCTGATCGAGCGCGGCGATTATTCGCCGTCCGTTACACTTGCTCTGACGATCGCAAAGGTATGCGGCGTTACGGTTGAAGAAGTCTTCTATTTACAGGAGGAAACGGAAAATGAAAAATGACGAAATCAAAGAGGCAAATCGAAAAGCTCTGCCTAAGTTTTTGCTTTTTGCGGTCGTATGTGCGATTGTCGGCGGTGTAATCGGCTATTACTCCGGTTATGGTGCGGCAAAAGGAGGGATGGATGAACTGGTCGGCATGATGAAAGAAACGGGAGCGTTTTTCGGAACGCACATTGCTCCGTGGCTGATGGTTGCGATAGCAATCATCGTGCCTGTACTCTGCCTCCCGATTTATCGGAGTGCAAAGAAATTGCTCGCTGCGTGGGATGGCGAGGATGAGGCTATCTCGGATACTATTGACCGAAAGTTGTCTGTCGTAATTTGGATCGCGAGCGCAAGCTTTATCGTCGCCTATTTTCTGATCGCGGCATCCTATTCGGGAGGTTTTGCAATATTTGACGACATGGAGAAAACCATTGTATTTTTCATCGGTATCGTCTCTTTCTTCGCTATTATGATTGAAGCGATCCTCTTTCAGCAAAAGTGCGTAGATACAACTAAGCAAATGAATCCCGAAAAGAAAGCGTCCGTCTACGATATGAGATTTCAAAAAAAGTGGATTGACGACTGCGATGAAGCCGAAAAAATTATGATCGGCAAGTGTGCGTTCAAAGCATACTCCGCAACAAATGCGGTGTGTACGGTTTTGGCGATCGTGCTTGCGGTCTGTGCGCTTGTGTTCGACATTGGATTCCTGCCCTCATTTACTGTATGCCTTATTTGGGCTGTAAATATATCGATGTACTGTAAAGAAGCAATGCGATATTCCGAAGCAGGAAATAGAATCTCCTGAATATAAATTGGGAGGGATGCGCAAATGGACAGTCTTTACCTCATTTTGCTTGCCCTGTTCCTTCTTGTGATTATCCCATGGATCATGCGGCAAAGGAGACTGGCAGCAGTCAGGCATATTTTGAATCAAAAAAAGCAGAACAAGGAGAACAGTGAAATGAAAGAACTGGCAAAACGGTTTATCGGCGAAGAGTGCATCATTTATACGATCACTTCAAATGACGGCAGCGTACAGGGAGTGATAAAAGAAATTGACGACGGCGGTATGGTCATAGAGAAGAAGACGGGAGAACTGGAGATTATCAATCTGGATTTTGTCACCCGTATCCGGCAGTATCCGAGAAAGAAGAACGGAAAGAAAAAGGACATCGTATTGGACTAAGTATCCGAGCGGAAAATCGGTGATTTTCTACCCTTATATGTGCAAAACAGGCGGCGCCCAACCGAAGCTGAGTGCCGCCTGTTTTTGTTGTCCAATCCTGCCCGGCAGATGCCAATTTTGCAGTTATCTCAAATTACTGCCTTATCGGCACACGCCAAAACCGCTGCCGGTTTTCTCCGTTTTTTTAATATGCAGTTAGCAATCAGATTCGCAGCAGCCGCTTGGCGTTTCCGCCGAGGATGGCCGCTTTTTCCTCATCCGAGAGGGGAAGTGCGCGGATATGCCGCAGCTCGGTCTGCGGGTCTGCCCACGGGCTGTCTGTGCCGAACAGGACGCGCTCTGCGCCGAACGTGCGGACGAGGTTCACGAACGCTTCATCAGAAAGCCATTGGGGATCGTCCTCCGCTGCGTCCGCCGGACGGAGCGAGAAGGCCGTGTCCAGCAGAGCCGGGGTATCCGCAAGTAGCTCCGGAACTTCTTCCCAGCAGCACCAGCCACCCATATGCGCCAGCACCAGCGTCACAGGACCGACCTGACGAAGCGCATTTCTCACCTTTTCCGGCGTGCAGCATCGGCAGCCGGGAAAGCCAATATCGAAGCCTGCATGCGTCACGACGATCAGCCCAAGCGCGCCTGCACGCTCTAAAATGCGCAGGTACTTCGGATCGTCCAGATCGGTCTGCTGATAAGCCGGATGAAGCTTGATGCCGCGCATATTTCGGGCCGCAATGCGGTCAAGCTCCTGCTTCCAGTCTGCATAGTCCGGATGGATGCAGGCAAAGGAAAACATATTTGTGACAAACGCATGCTCGTTGTGCGCGGCGGCTGCATCGTTGATATGATGCACTTGCTCCGGCTTCGTGGCGACCGGGAGAATGATCGAACGGTCGACGCCTGCGGCCCGTTCTGCCAGCAGCAGGCCGCCTGCCGTGCCGCTGGAATACGCGGGAATATGTGCTCTGTTGGACAGGCGAGCAATCGCCGCGGCTGCGATCTGATCCGGAAATGTGTGCGTGTGGAAGTCGATGATCATGGAAAACCTCTCTGTCTGAAAAACGGTCGACTCGTTCAGGGTGCGTCCTTATGCCAGCGGAATCTGGATTCCGTGCCGTGAAGCAGTCGGCGGATATTTTCCCGATGCGCCCAGATCACAAGCGCCGCGATGAGAAGCGACAGCACGAACACCGTCCAATTCCCCGGACAGAAGATCAGTGTTGTGACCGGGAAGCTGACTGCACCCGATACAGATCCGAGCGAGACATACCGCGTTGTGAGCCACAGCAGCGCAAACAGTCCCCAGCCGACCGCCGCAATGCGCCAGTCCAGCAGCAGCAGGAGCGTGCCGCTGCAAAGAATGCCCTTGCCGCCCTTAAAGGAATAGAACGCAGGGAAAATGTGTCCAATTACGCAGAACAGGGCGGAAAAATACTCGCCCTCCAGCCGGAGTCCCAGATACGCGTCGAATACAGCCGAGCCGAGCTTTACTGCGACAAATGCCTTGAGCATATCGACCAGTATGACGCAGATCGCGAATTTTTCGCCGTATACGCGGTAGAAATTGGTCAGCCCCGCGTTGTGGCTGCCGTGCCTGCGAATGTCATCCCTGTAAAACAGGAACGACGTGATGATTGCGCCGTTGCAGCAGCCAGCCAGATAAGCCCCAGCCGCGACACAGATCATCAGCGCGGTGGAAGCAAACGTCAATTCGTGCATAAAACGCCTCCAAAGAACAGATACCGGTATTTTACCGGATTAAAAGCCGCGATGCAAGCGAAAAATGGGCGATTCAGGCAGGATCGGGAAAATGTACGAAAGAGGCCGCTGCTTCGGCAGCGGCCCTATCAGAATTCACGGTTATTTTGCAGCGGTGAAGTTGACGGCAATCGCCGTGCCCTTGCCGGGATCGCTCTTGAGCTCGATCTTCGCGCCGTGGTACTGCGCGGCGTGCTTGACAATGGAGAGGCCAAGACCAGTGCCGCCAACCTCCTTGGAGTGGCTCTTATCGACGCGGTAGAAGCGCTCAAACACGCGGCTCTGGTCAGCGTAGGGAATGCCGATGCCGGTATCCACGACGGAAAGCGTGGTCGTCGGTCCATTCTGCCAGACAGAAACAGCGACATTGCCGCCCGGAACGTTATACTTGATCGCGTTGTCGCAGAGGTTATAGACCATTTCCTGTAAAAGCTGCTCAACACCCTGAATTACGGCGTGCTGCCCGGAGAGACTGAGCGTGATATTCTGCCGCTGCGCGACGGGGCGGAGGCTCTCGATCACGCCGCCCGCCAGCACATACAGGTCGACCGGCGTTTTTGCGAAGTTTGCCGTGCCCTCGTCCAGCCGGGAAAGCTGGATGATGTCGTCGACCAGATCGATCAGACGGCGGGATTCCCGGTAAATGTCGCCGGAGAATTCCTGCATCTTTTCCTTCGGGACCATCCCCTCCTTCATAAGCTCGGCAAAGCCGGTGATGGAGGTCAGCGGCGTTTTCAGCTCATGCGAAACATTGGCCGAGAATTCGCGGCGCAGCGCCTCACGCTGTTCGCGCTCGGTCACGTCCATGAAGATCACGATCGCGCCCGTCACGCGGCTGCCGGTAATGACCGGATTGGCATACAGCTGCCACGTGCCGCCGCCGAAGGAAAGCTCCTCGTCGCCGCGCGTTCCATCCAGCGCAGCATCGACCAGCGTCAGAAGCTCACCGGAGCAGACGGCCTGATGCAGATTTTCAGGCTTCGGCGTCCCGTCAATCCCCAGCAGACGCAGTGCGCTGCGGTTGCTGGAAAGGATGTTGCACTTATCGTCGACGATCAGAAAGCCCTCGCGCATATTCTCCGTGATCGCGTCAAACTCGCGCTGCCGCGTTGACAGCTCACTCAGCTGCGTGCGGATGGTGCGGTTCTGCTCCTGCAGGCGGGAGATCAGCGGCTGAAGCTCCGGATAGGTCGGCGTGGCGTTCGGATTATCGGGATTGATGGCGTTGATGGGCCGGACAATCTGCTTGGCCAGCCGCATGGCAAGCAGTCCGCACAGCACCAGCACCAGCACAACAATCCACAAAGACGGCTGCACCAGCATCAGCGCCATGGCCGCTACGCTCGTCTGCTTTCCGGCCACGCGGAGAACCGTCCCGTCCTTCAGCAGACGCGCGTAATAGTTGTTCTTTTCCAGAATCGTGGAGGAATAGCGGTCAGACCGTCCGCTTCCCGTCTCGAAGGCCCCCTGCACCTCCGGGCGCTGAAGGTGATTCTCCATCGTATCGGCGTCCGCCATATTGTCATAGAGCACAGAGCCGTCCGGCGCGATCCATGTGATGCGCTCGTCAGACTGCATCGCGGCGAGATACTCTTCGCCGCCGCAGATCTGCATCCCCTCCGCAATGTGCTCGGCTTCGACCTCCAGAATGTCATATGCCTGCGCCTGATAGTTCGAGTACATAATGAAGAAAAAGAGCAAAATACAGGCAAGCAGAACGGTAAACCCGATCAAAAACGCGTTTCGAAATATCTTGGCCGTCACAGATCCTCACCTCCGATCTTATAGCCGATGCCGCGCACCGTCTCGATATAGCTGCCCGCTTCGCCGAGCTTGACGCGCAGCGTTCGGATATGCACGTCCAGCGTCCGGTTTTCCCGTTCGGACTCAAAGCCCCAGACGCGGTCCATCAGCGTTGCGCGCGTCAATACGATGCCCTTGTTGCGCAGCAGCAGGCACAAAAGCTCAAATTCCTTGTTGGTCAGCATCACGTCCTTGCCGCCGACCTTGACCTCGTGGCGGTCAGGGGAGACGAACAGCAGGCCGAGCGAAAAATCGCCGCTCGTCTGCGCAGGCTCTGCTCGGCGCAGGACTGCGCGGATGCGCGCGATCAGCTCCAGCATGGAAAACGGCTTGGAAACAAAGTCGTCCGCGCCGTGGTCAAGTCCGATCACGCGGTCGTATTCCGAATTTTTCGCCGTCAGCATAATGATGGGCAGGCGTTTGGTCGCAGGCCGCGCGCGCAGCTTTTTCAGGATGGACAGGCCATCTTCTTCCGGCAGCATGATATCGAGCAGCACCAGCTCCGGAAGCTCTGTGTCCATAGCCCGCCAGAATTCCGAAGGAAGCGCAAAGCCCTTTGCCTGAAAGCCCTGACTGTCCAGTCCGTAGAGCACAAGCTTGCGGATGGAATCGTCGTCTTCCAGTAAATAGATCATCTGAACCACTCCTTTTGCGAATACAATAAAGCAGAAATGTAAAATCGTCGTTCCTCTTTATGTTAAGTTTACGTGAAATGTAAAGAAAAAGCAAGATTTAACATGAATTTAAGATAAAAGATACATAACATTTAATCTTCGTAATTTAACATACAATTAACAAACAGAGAGGATGTTATGCGTGGGTATTTCGAATGTGATCTCGCTGCTGAGCGGCATCGCGCTGTTTTTGTTCGGCATGGCCCTGATGGGGGACGGACTGAAGCAGGTCGCGGGCAATAAACTGGAGCTGATTCTGTACCGGCTGACCGGCAATCCCATCAAGGGCTTTCTGCTGGGCGCCGGCGTAACGGCGGTGATCCAGTCCTCGTCCGCCACATCGGTCATGATCGTCGGCTTTGTCAACTCCGGTATGATGAAGGTGCGGCAGGCCATTTCCATCGTGCTGGGCGCGATCCTCGGTACGTCCATCACGGGCTGGATCATCTGTCTTTCCGACATCGGCTCGACCGGAGGCTGGCTCGACCTGTTCTCCACGGCGACGCTCACGGGCGTGATATCGGTCATCGGCATCGTTCTGCGTATGGCGGCAAAGGACCCGGCCAAAAAGCACATCGGCGATATCCTGATGGGCTTCGCGGTCCTGATGTTCGGTATGTCCACAATGTCCGCCGCCGTTTCGCCGCTGCGCGAGGACCCGACCTTTATCCGCATCCTGACGTCCTTCTCCAATCCGTTCCTCGGCATCCTCTTCGGTACGCTGTTTACCTGCGTACTGCAGTCCGCGTCTGCCGCAGTCGGCATTTTGCAGGCGCTCGCGTCGACCGGCATCATTGATTTTTCCATAGCGCTTCCCATCATCATGGGCATTGCCATCGGCGCGGCCATGCCGGTGCTGCTGTCCGCCATCGGCGCGTCTGTCGACGGCAAACGGACGGCCATGGTTTATCTGGTCGCCGAGGTCACGGGCGTGATCCTCTTTGCGGCGATTTATTATACGCTTGACGCGCTGATCCGCTTCCCGTTTGCCGACCGTATCATGACCAGCGTATCCATTGCGTTTGTCAATACGGTGTTCCGTTTCATAAAGGTCGTCGCGCTGCTGCCGTTTACAAAGCAGATCGAAAAGACCGTCAACTTCCTGGTGCGCGACAAGCCGCAGCAGAAGGAGGTCGAGCCGGAGGCCATGCGGCTTGAAGAACGCTTTATCCAGCATCCCGCGCTCGCCATCGAGCAGAGCCGCCTGACCATCAACGCCATGGCCGAGGAGGCCAAGCGGAATTTTGTCGAGGCAGTTGCGCTGCTGCACGGTTATTCCGACGAGCGGTTCAAGCTGGTTGAGGATTTGGAGAACTCTGTAGACCGGTATGAGGACAAACTCGGCACCTATCTCGTCAAGGTCACCGAGCGAGAAATGACAGTCAAGCAGAACGCAGAAGTATCCAAATTCCTGCATACGATCTCTGATTTCGAGCGTATTTCTGACCACGCCCTGAATATTGCCGAGGCTGCGAAGGAGCTGCACGAAAAGAACCTGTCCTTCTCCGAGGCGGCGGCGCACGAGTTGGAGGTCATGGAGGCCGCTCTGACAGAGATTCTGTCCACGGCGATCCGCTCGTTCGTCAATAACGATCTGCAGCTTGCCGCCCGCGTCGAGCCGCTTGAAGAGCTGATCGACAATCTCTGCGACGAGATGAAGCTCCACCATGTCGACCGCCTGCAAAAGGGACTCTGCACACTTGGACAGGGCTTTGTGTTCAACGATCTTCTGACAAACTATGAGCGCGTCGCAGATCACTGCTCCAACATCGCGGTCGCTCTGATCGAGCTGGAGTCGGATTCGTTCGATACGCACGAGTATCTGAACAGCCTCAAGGAGCTCAAATCCGATATGTACGAGCGGTATTATGAAGAATACCGCCGGATCTATCAATTATAATCCAAACGGCAGGGGAGTCCCTGCCGTTTTTTCGGGGGAGGGAATGCCCAATATGCTGACCGGACGATTTGCGCCCAGCCCCAGCGGCAGGATGCACCTTGGGAATGTGTTTTCCGCGCTGCTGGCCTGGCTTTCCGTGCGAAGCCGGAACGGGCGGATGCTGCTGCGCATTGAGGATCTGGACCCGGATCGGTGCAGGCCGGACTATATTGAAACGCTCAAGCGCGATCTGGACTGGCTCGGCCTTGACTGGGACGAGGAACAGACGCCGCAGTCCATGCGGGCAGACGCCTATCATGCGGAATTTGAACGGCTGCGTGCGCTCGGGCTGGTCTATCCGTGCTATTGCTCCCGCGCCGAGCTGCACGCGGCCTCCGCGCCGCACGCGTCAGACGGCAATGTGATCTATGCTGGAACCTGCAGGAGCTTGACAGAGGCAGAGCGCACGGCGAAAATAAGGAAGCCCGCGTGGCGCGTGATCGTACCAGATACCTCCATAACGGTACAGGACGGTCTTCAAGGCGCGTACACCGAAAATCTTGCGCGGGACTGCGGCGACTTTATCATCCGCCGCTCCGACGGCGTATACGCCTATCAGCTTGCGGTCGTGACCGACGACGCTGCGGGCGGCGTTACAGAGGTCATCCGGGGCCGCGATCTGCTGAGCTCCGTGCCGCGTCAGGTGTGGCTGCAAAAGACACTTGGGTTTCCAACACCTGCATACTATCACGTTCCGCTGCTGCTTGCGCCGGACGGACGGCGGCTGAGCAAGCGGGAAAAATCGCTGGACCTCGGCGCGCTGCGGGAGCGCTGCACGCCGGAGCAGCTGGTCGGAACGCTTGCGTTCCTTGCAGGCCTTCAGCCCGAACCTGCGCCTGCTGCACCTGCCGCGCTAGTATCTGGATTTGCGTGGAAAAACGTCCAATCCGACAATGTCGTAATTCATTCCGAATTCGGATGCGATATATCATAAATGGTATAAGCTAATTCGTAACATGGAATGTATCGGTATTTTTTTATCGACTTTCTTGTTTACAACAGAATGGAAGATGTGGTATACTGAGTGTGTTGGATTATCAGAACGAACAAGAAATTACTGATGATTTGAAGGGATGAACAAGTTATGTACAAAATCGTGCGCAAGAAGGAACTGAACGCTGCCGTCACGTATATGGAGATCGAAGCTCCGTTCGTTGCCCGCAAGGCAAAGGCCGGTCAGTTCATCATTTTCCGTGTCGACGAGAAATCAGAGCGCGTTCCGCTGACGATCGCGGGCTATGACCGCGAAAAGGGAACGGTTGCGATCATCTTCCAGAAGGTCGGCCTGTCGACCGAAATGCTCGGCAGTCTGAACGAGGGTGACTATATTCAGGACTTCGTCGGCCCGCTTGGCAAGCCGACGGACGTGGAGGGCAAAAAGCGCGTGTGCGTTGTCGGCGGCGGTGTCGGCTGTGCAATCGCGTATCCGTCCGCAAAGGCGTTTAAAGAGGCTGGCGTCGAAACCGATGTGATCGTCGGCTTCCGCAACAAGGACATCGTCATTCTTGAAGACGAGTTCAAGCAGGCCTGTGACCATCTGTATCTCATGACCGACGACGGCTCCTACGGCGAACACGGCTTCGTGACCGTCAAGCTGCAGCAGCTGCTTGAGTCCGGTATCCAGTATGACGAGGTCCTCGCCATCGGCCCGATCCCGATGATGAAGTTTGTCTCCAAGACGACCGAGCCGTTCGGCGTCAAGACCGTCGTTTCGCTGAACCCGATCATGGTCGACGGAACCGGTATGTGCGGCGGCTGCCGCGTCACGGTCGGCGGCGAGGTGAAGTTCGCCTGTGTCGACGGCCCGGATTTTGACGGCCACAAGGTCGATTATGACGAGCTCATGAGCCGCAACAGCGTCTACCGCGAGAGAGAAGCAGAAGAGCGCAAGACCCATATCTGCCGCATCCAGAAGATGGGCGAAGAGCTCATCAAGTAAGGGGAGGGAATCATCATGGCTAATATGCAGGCTACCAAGACTCCGATGCCGGAGCAGGACCCGAACGTCCGCAATAAGAATTTCAAGGAAGTCACGCTGGGTTATACCGCTGAGATGGCCATCAACGAGGCCAAGCGCTGCCTGCAGTGCAAGAAGCCGCACTGCGTCGAGGGCTGCCCGGTCAATATCCATATTCCCGAGTTTATCCATGAGGTCGCCGAGGGCAACTTTGAAAAGGCCTATGAGATCATCACCGATACCAACGCACTGCCCGCGCTTTCCGGCCGTGTCTGTCCGCAGGAGACGCAGTGCGAATCCAAGTGCGTCCGCGGCAACAAGGGTGAGCCGGTCGCGATCGGCCGTCTGGAGCGCTTTGTCGCCGACTGGTACCGCGAGAACATCAACGCCATGCCGAAAAAGGCTGAGTCCAACGGCATCAAGGTCGCTGTCGTCGGCTCCGGCCCGTCCGGCCTGACCTGCGCGTCGCTGCTTGCCAAGAAGGGCTATGCGGTGTCCCTGTTTGAGGCGCTGCACACTGCCGGCGGCGTTCTGGTCTACGGCATTCCGGAGTTCCGTCTGCCGAAGGCTATTGTCGCCAATGAGGTCGAAAAACTGAAGGCACAGGGCGTCGAGGTCATGACCGATATGGTCATCGGCAAGGTTCTGGCCATCGACGAGCTGTTTGAGATGGGCTTTAAGGCTGTGTTTATCGGCTCCGGCGCAGGTCTTCCGATGTTCATGCACATCCCCGGCGAATCCCTCAAGGGCGTCTGCTCGGCAAATGAATACCTGACCCGCATCAACCTGATGAAGGCGTATCTCGAAGAGAGCGACACGCCGATCCTGCACTCCAAGGCAGCGGCGATCGTCGGCGGCGGCAACGTCGCGATGGATGCCGCCCGCTGCGCAAAGCGCATGGGCACCGACAAGGTGTACATCGTCTACCGCCGCGGCGAGGCCGAAATGCCCGCCAGACTGGAAGAGCAGCACCACGCGAAGGAAGAGGGCATCGAGTTCCTGACGCTCACCAACCCGACCGAGATCCTCGGCGGTGAGGATGGCCGTGTGTGCGGCATGAAGTGCATCAAGATGGAGCTTGGCGAGCCTGACGCGTCCGGCCGCCGCCGCCCGATCCCCATTGAGGGCAGCGAATTCGTGCTGGATGTCGATATGGTCATCATGTCCCTCGGCACATCTCCGAACCCGCTGATCCGCTCCACCACGCCGGGCCTCGAAACGAACAAAAAGGGCGGCATCATCGTCGACGAGAACGAAATGTCTACCCGTGAAAACGTCTTCGCAGGCGGCGACGCCGTTACCGGCGCTGCGACTGTCATTCTGGCTATGGGCGCAGGCAAAAAGGCTGCGGAAGCCATCGACCGCAAGCTGCAGGGCAAATAAGCTGTTTAACGGCTGGAAGTCCTGGCTACAATCTCCATAAACGCAGAAGCTCCGGCAGCGTTTGCTGCCGGAGCTTTTCAAATGATGGAGGATACTTATGAAAGTCAAGGAATGTATGTCCAGAAATGTCGTCAGCATCGGCGCACAGGAGCCGGTTTCCGTTGCAGCGCGGCTCATGAGCCGGTATAACCTCGGCTTTCTGCCGGTTCAGGGGGAAAATGGGCATCTTTGCGGGGTGCTGACAGATCGCGACGTTGTGCTGCGCTGCGTCGCGGCAGGAAAACCGGCAGAGCAGATGCGTGTAAGCGAGGTCATGTCCGCGGGCGTTTTATCTGTTGAGGCAGGGGAGGATGCGGCAAAGGCCGCGCGCCTCATGTCCCGCGCGCAGCTGCGCAGACTGCCGGTCACGCAGAATGGAAAGCTGACCGGCATGATCTCCGTTGCGGATTTTGCGCGGCGCGGCAATTTTGGCATGGAAACAGCGCAGTGCATGGAAGCCATTTGCAGCCCGGTCGTGCATCTGGATTAAAAATGCGCGCTGCGTATGCAGCGCGCACCAAAATCAATATTCCACTTCCTGATTGGCCGGTGTTTCCAGCAGCTCCGGGTTTTCCAGCAGCTTCTTGAGCAGTCGGATGGTCTTGGAGTAATAATAGCCGTCTGCCAGACGCTCATCAATGGTGAGGCCCAGATCGAGCATTTCACGCATTTCGATCGTGCCGTCCTCGTGATAGACCGGGCGCTTCGATTTTTCACCGATGATGCAGAACACGGAGCAGGTGCCCCAGTTCGTCAGATGGTGATAGCCGCAGTTGAGTTTAATGGAGCCAAGATTGGAGATCACACACGTCGTATAATACGGGTCTGTCTCGATGATGCTTGCGGGGATCCAGCCGTGGATATCCAGACGCGTCAGGATCCAGACCAGGAACTTGCCAAGGAAGCGCGGCATATGGTTGAAGAAATCCATGTTGTCGGTCGAGGAATCGACCTTATGGACATCCTTGCAGTCAAGGATCTGATGGCGCAGATCCTCGTGGATGGACTCGACGTTGGATTCGTCCTTCGCGTGAATAACGGCCAGCGCTTCCGCCGCCTCGTCCGCAAACTGCTTCTTTACAACGAAGGACATGGATACCTCATTGCGCTGATAGAAGTTCTTGTTGGCAATGAACCGGTTCATCTTCGGGCGCAGCGTGATCGTCTTGACGAGTCCTGCCACGATAATATGGAACATGGTGTAGGGGAACTCTGTCTCCGACTCGTTCTTCTTTTTGAGATACGCGTTCATATTGGTGAGGTCGATCGTTTCTCTGATATAGGCCTCGTTGTCGCAGCGGTTCGGGTAGATCAGCGGCGTAATAAAGTGCATACCGTCCAGATCGCGCAGCAGCACACCGTCCTTCCGGTCGCCCCAGCGACGTTTTTTCTTTTCCATTGTAATCACACACCTTAATTAACGGAAATCCGCCAAGAATGTCTATAAGATACCAGACAGCGGCATAAAATGCAAGCCTGAACCACAAAATACAGGTCAAATCACGGAAAATGTACACATCTGTTTTTCTCACATGGGCACTTGTCAGGAATCAAGAATTGAAGTTGTGAAAAATTCACAAAAGAAAACTCGAAATTTGAGGCATTTTTCATATTTCAGCACTTGACATCGCTAAAGCATGTGGGTATAATGAGGCCATCATTTCAAGGAGGTGCGCACCATGATGCAGTTCACGGCAAAGCAGAATACCGCTTGTTCCGATGCGTCCAGCTGCGCACCGGCTACCTGCTGTGCAGCATCCGCCTGCACGGCTGATTCTGCCGCAGTCTGCAAGGACACTGCCATTCTGGCAGTGTCCTTTTCTATTTCCATTCTGGTGCTTGTATCTATTTGCATTCGCGTTTTCCCCATTATCGGCCTGTTGGTACTTCTGGTACTGGCATGGGGCCTTGTAAACGGAATGCTTCTTATTATGATGTACAAGCTTAAAAACGCAAAAAGCGACAGGATTTGGATCCCTGAAGCGGCCTGAGGGCCGGACTTATCCGGGCATTCGAAGCGGTTCTGCTTTTTGCAGAGCCGCTTTTTGAATAGCAAAACAGCAAAAAGAACAAAGTGAGGTAAATGAAAATGAAAAAAGCAATGAAACTCGTAAGCCTCGTTCTGGCAGTCGTGATGCTGCTGGGCTGCCTGACAGCCTGCGGCTCCAAGTCCGCCACCACGGATGCAACAGCTTCTACTGACACAGCGTCCAATGACACTGCCGCTGCCTCTGACGGCGGCGAGATCGTCATCGCTCTCATCAGCAACACGACCGGCGACTATGCCCAGTACGGCCAGCCCGTCCGTGACGGCGCAATGCTCTATATCAATCAGCTGAACGCCAATGGCGGCATCAACGGCAAGCAGGTCAAGGTTCTGGAATACGATGACAAGGGCGACGGCGTTGAGGCTGTCAACGCGTACAACCTCGCCTGCGACAACGGCATCACCGCTGTCTTCGGCGCTACGATGACCGGCACGACCATTGCGCTGGCTGATGCAACCTATGAGGACAATATGCCGCAGGTCACCGCTTCCGCAACCGCTACCGGCGTCACCGTCATCGACCCGGCTGACCCCGAAAGCGAGATCCGTCCCAACGTCTTCCGCGCCTGCTTCATCGACCCGTATCAGGGCGAAAAGATGGCAAACTACGCCGTTGAAAAGCTGAGCGCCAAGACCGCTGCTGTCTTCTATCAGACCGGCAACGACTACTCCGAGGGCCTGATGAACGCGTTCGTGGAAAAGGCTGCCGAGCTTGGCCTGGAGATCGTCGACACCGAGGCATTTGCCGAGGGCGATAAGGACTTCAAGGCCCAGATGACCAACATCGCCGCTGCCGATCCCGACGTTGTCTTCGCTCCCATTTACTACGCTGAGGCTGGTCTTGCCATCACGGCAGCCCGCGCAGCTGGCTGCGACGCAGTCTTCATGGGCGGTGACGGCTTCGGCTCCGTCAAGAACTATGCTTCCGCAGAAGACCTCGAAGGCTCCGTCTACTGCTCTGGCTACGCGCCCGGCACGGATTCCGTCAAGCAGTTTGAAGAGGACTACAAGGCTGCTTATAATGTCGACGAAATCCCCAATATGTTTGCGCCTCTGGCATACGACGCTGCCATGCTGCTCTGCGAGGGTCTGAAGGCTGCCGAAGAGCAGGGCCTGACCGCTGGCACTGACGAATACAAGCAGGCTGTCATCGACGCCATCAAGAACATGAACGGTACCGAGGGCATCACCGGCTCCTACTCCTTCGACGAGTACAACAACCCCATCAAGCCCGTTGCCATCATCGAGCTGACCGGCGGCGACGAGGTCTATCAGGAAATGTACTAAAACTTCCAATTCGCATTGCATCATGCGAAGAAACGCGTTATAATCAGTAAGAATTTGTCGGTTCCTGACGGATAAAGCAAGAACCAGCCGGACAGGTACGGAGGTCTTCTCCGTACCTGTCCACGGCGGACATCGGATGGACGGTTCCAAGCGCGCTTGGCGCCGGCCATCGGGTGTCCGCAATAGAGAAGGAAAGTGAGGTATCAACATGAACCTGTCCCTGCTGCTCTCGCAGCTGTTCAATGGCCTCCAGACAGGCTCGATCTACGCGCTGGTGGCACTTGGCTACAGTATGGTCTACGGTATTATCCTGCTTTTGAACTTCGCACACGGCGACATCATCATGGTCGGCGCATATGCCGCCTTTTACGCCATGACGAACTTCCATCTGCACCCCATCGTATCTGTTATCATCGCGGTCATTACCAGCACGCTCCTCGGCGTTGTGATTGAAAAGGTTGCCTATACGCCGCTGCGCAAGGCGCCGAGACTGAGCCTGCTTATCACCGCGATCGGTATCTCGTTCCTTCTGGAAAACGGCGCGCAGCTGCTCTTTGGCTCCGATACGAAGAGCATGGATCCCATTGTTCCGGGCAATATCTCGCTCGGCTCTGTGACCATCAGCAACGCAGCGCTGTTGACCATTATTGTGACCATCATTGCCATGGCTGCCCTGACCGTCGTTGTGCAGAAGACGAAGCTCGGCAAGGCCATGCGCGCCGTGTCTGAGGATATGGGCGCGGCACAGCTGATGGGCATCAGCCTGAACAGAACGATCTCCTTTACGTTCGCCATCGGCTCGGCGCTTGCCGGTATCGGCTCTGTCTTGTATCTGTGCGCCTATCAGCAGGCGTCGCCCACGATGGGTTCTATGCTGGGCCTGAAGGCGTTCGTTGCCGCCGTACTCGGCGGTATCGGCTCGATCCCCGGCGCGATGATCGGCGGCTTTGCCATTGGTCTTCTCGAAGCGCTCGTTTCGGCAGTCGGTCTTTCCATCTGGAAGGACGGCGTTGTATTTGCGATTCTGATCGTCGTTCTGCTGGTCAAGCCGACCGGTATTCTTGGCCGTCCGCAGACGGAAAAAGTGTAAGGAAGGGGAGACGGACTATGAAGAAAACACGATCTGCCATCCGCATTCCCATGCCGCTGCGGTATCTGATCAATCTTGTGCTGATCCTCGCGCTGTGGTTCGTGCTGTATACGCTCATTCAGAACGGAACCATCACAAACTATTGGAGCGGCATTCTCATCACTGTCGGCATCAATATCATCCTCGCAACCTCGCTGAACGTCGCGACTGGCTATCTGGGCCAGCTCCCGCTTGGACACGCGGGCTTTATGGCGGTCGGCGCATATGCGGGCGGCATTTTCATGAAGGCTGTCCCGGTGCAGGAGCTTTTGAAATCCGGCAATACGGGCGCTGCCATTCCCTATATCCTGCTGGCGCTGCTGATCAGTGCGGTCGTTGCCGGTATCTTCGGCATTCTGATCGGCATCCCGGCGCTGCGTCTGCGCGGCGACTATCTGGCAATTATCACGCTGGGCTTCGGCGAGATCATCCGCGTCATCCTGACGAACATTGACTCCGTGATCGGCAAGGACTTTACATATGGCGCAGCCGGTCTGAAGCGTATTCCAAAATATTCCTCATTTACACTGGTGTTTATCTGCGTGGTCGTGTCCTGCTATATCATCCACACGATCATGAAATCCCGCCATGGCCGTGCGATCTTGTCCATCCGTGAAGACGAGATCGCGTCCGAGAGCGTCGGCGTGCAGACGACGTATTATAAGACGTTTGCGTTCGTCGTCTCCGCCATGCTGGCCGGTATCGCGGGCTGCCTGTACGCAGGCTATATCGGCTCTTTGTATCCCTCGACGTTCAAGTTCATGAAGTCCATTGAAATTCTGGTCATGGTCGTGCTTGGCGGCATGGGCTCCATGCTGGGTTCGATCCTGTCGGCAACCGTGCTCACCATCCTGCCGGAGCTGCTGCGTTCGTTCTCGGATTACCGCATGGTCGTATACTCTCTGGCACTTGTCGTGATGATGATCTTCCGGCCGAAGGGACTGCTCGGCAGCTACGATTTCTCGCTTTCCCGCAGCCTTGAAACCTTCCTGAACCGGCTGATCGGACGCACAGAAAATCCAAAGAAGGAGGCGGCAGACAATGAGTAACAAATGGGTCAATCCACAGCCCAAGCTTGTTCCGCAGCCGTACACGAACCTGCTGACGGAACGTGACATCGGCAAGCCTCCGATTCTGGAAACGCGCCACCTCGGCATTGACTTCGGCGGTCTGACCGCTGTTGCCGACTTCAACCTCGCCATCGGCCGCACGGAGATCACCGGCCTGATCGGCCCGAACGGCGCAGGCAAGACGACGATTTTCAATTTGCTGACCAACGTGTACAAGCCGACCCGCGGCTCTATTCTTCTGGACGGCGTTTCAACAGAAGGGAAGAGCACGGTCGAGGTCAACCACATGGGCATTGGCCGAACCTTCCAGAACATCCGCCTGTTCCGCAATCTGACCGTTCTGGACAACGTTTTGATCGGCCTGAACAATGAAATGAAATATTCCGCCGCTTCCGCCATTCTCCGCCTGCCGGGGTATTGGAGACGCGAACGCATTGCAAAGGAGCGCGCGCTGGAGCTGCTGAGCATTTTCAACATGGAAAATGTGGCGGATCATCTGGCAGGCAGCCTGCCGTATGGCGCACAGCGCCGGTTGGAGATCGTCCGCGCACTGGCGACGAATCCGTGCCTGCTGCTGCTGGATGAGCCTGCCGCCGGCATGAACCCGTCCGAAACGAGCGAGCTTATGGAGAATATCGTGAAGATCCGAGACACCTTTGGCATCGCAATCATGCTGATCGAGCACGATATGAACCTTGTAATGGGCATCTGTGAGGGCATCTGCGTTCTGAACTTCGGTAAAATCATCGCAAAGGGTACGCCGAACGATATTCAGGCCAATCCGGCCGTTATCGAAGCGTACCTCGGCAAAAAGAAGGAGGGCTGAGATATGTTGCTTTCCGTCAATGATCTTCATGTCTACTATGGCGCAATTCATGCGGTCAAGGGCGTCTCCCTTGAAGTCAACGAGGGCGAGATCGTCACGCTGATCGGCGCAAACGGCGCAGGCAAGAGTACTGTTCTGAACACGATTTCCGGCCTGCTTCGCGCGAAGACCGGCACGATTGAGTTTATGGGTACGCCGATCAACACTATGGCCCCCAACAAGATCGTCCAGCTTGGCCTTGCGCAGTGCCCGGAGGGCCGCCGCGTGTTCGCACATATGACCGTCGAGGAAAACCTCGAAATGGGCGCGTATACCCGTCCGAACAGCTCCATTGAGGGAAATCTTGAGCACGTATATGAGCTTTTTCCGCGTCTGAAGGAGCGCAGCAAGCAGATCAGCGGTACGCTCTCCGGCGGCGAACAGCAGATGCTTGCCATGGGCCGCGCCATGATGTCAGAGCCAAAGCTTCTGATGCTGGACGAGCCGTCTATGGGTCTGGCGCCGATCCTGGTCGAGCAGATCTTCGATATTATCCGCGAGCTGCATAAGGCCGGTGCGACCATCCTGCTCGTCGAGCAGAACGCGCAGATGGCGCTGCAGGTAGCAAACCGCGCCTACGTTCTGGAAACCGGCAAGATTACGCTCTCCGGCTCAGGAAAAGAGCTTCTTGAAAGCGATTCCATCAAAAAAGCCTATCTGGGCGGTTGATCGCAGCATAAAAAACCAGACAGCACGCAGCTATGGCTGTGTGCTGTCTGGTTTTTCTATTTCTTGCAATTCGGGGAACCTCCTGCTATAATAGCGGCAGCAGACAATTTTCCTGCAAATACGAAGCAGAAAGGGTGGTTTTTTATGAAATTGAGTCGTGTATGGAGGGTTCACGCTTCCTAACCCTCCGAATCAAATTTTGGAGGAAACAGCATGAAAAACCAGATCATCATCCGTGAAGCGATTTCAGAAGCCGATACTGCGGCCTTTTGGGAGCAGCTTCACACCTACCACAAGCGGGACATTTTTCCCGACCCGAACGACGAAAACCTTACGCATTTTTTGAACGATACGGAATACCGTGCGCAGGTTCAGTGCGTTCACGACCGGCCGCAGGACAATTGCCATTACCTGTTCTTTCAGCAAAATGGTCGGGATATCGGCTTCGCGCTGCCGGTGATTTTCACTTCCGAGGATGGAAAGTGCTTTATCATGGAATTCTGCGTCTACCCGGAATTCCGAGGCAATGGAACAGGCCGAGCATGCGCTGCTGTTCTTCTGGACTGGGCAAAGGCACGCGGCGCATGCTATGCGGAGCTGAATTACGGCGGAGACGAACGCCGTCTCCGGTTCTGGAAACGCATTGGATTTGTTGAAAACGGCGTTGATGAGTGGGGCGAGCCGTTGATGCTTCTGCCGCCTGCGGAGACTGTGCCGTTTACCGTGGAGGTTCTGAAAGACCCCATTGATTGGCAGCTTTTGAAGCTGGAAAACGGCTTCAAGCGCGAAATCGGCGAGGAAACACTTATAAAATTACAGCAGAAACAGCTTCAGCAGGCCGTCCGAGAGGGGAGAATTACATTCTTCATGGCCAAGCGCGGCTATCGTGCCGTTGGCATGTGCAGCGTCGCTGCATATTATTCGACTTTTTCCTGTTCGAATGTGGGCGTGTTTGAGGATTTTTACATTGAACCCGCATTCCGGAACAGGGGAACCGCACGGAAGCTGGCGGAAGCAGCGCAAAGCTGGTGCAGAGAAAACGATATTGCAAGCTTAACCGTATGCTGCGCCGCGTGCGACGAGGCAATGTATCAAGCGCTTGGATTTAATACCAGCCTTGGAACGACCTTCGCAAATATGGGATAACAAACTGAGCAGGCAGTACGCAGCCATGCTGTGCACTGCCTGCTTTTTTATAGTTTCAGCTTGGAAATGGGATTGGCCTCTGCGGCAATTTTCTTGTCTGTATTTTCAATGTGCGTGTAGATCTGCGTCGTATTCAGATTTTCGTGACCCAGAACCTCCTGCAGCGTTTTCAGATCCACGCCGTTCGCCAGCATCAGCGTTGCGGCTGTGTGCCGCAGCTTATGCGCGGAAAACTGCGACGCGTCAAGTCCGGATTCCAGCAGGTGCTTTTTGACCAGCCGATGGACGGCAGAAACGCTGATACGGTTTTTATCCCGTGACCCAAAGAGCGCCTTATTGTCCGTCAGCACGATCTGGTTCCGTTCCTCCAGATACCGGTCGATGGCTTTCCGGCAGGAAGAGCCCATGTAGACGATCCGTTCCTTATTGCCTTTGCCGACAACGCGGATGCGATCCTCATAGACGTCCGTAAGATTCAGCCCGACCAGTTCCGAACGGCGGATCCCACAATTCAGAAACAGCATCAAAATTGCAAAATCCCGGTTTTTATTCGGCCCATCGACAGCCTTCAAGAGCGCGGTAGATTCTTCCAGTGTCAGGTATTTTGGCAGACTGCGCCGGATTTTGGGAAATTCGATATCTTTGACCGGATTGTTCTGGATCTGCTTGGTGCTGATGGTCAGATACTTATAGAATGCCTTAATGGCCGACAGCTTCCGCGCGCGGGCAGCGGCCGCGATCCCGACATCAGCCGGGCCTTCACGGTTTTGCCGGTCGTTTGTAAGATAAGATAGAAAATCAAACACCTCAGAAGACGACACCGTATCGAGAACGGACGCATCGATCCATTTAATGTCGATCTCGTCAAGCGGCGTCTGATACGGAAGCTCCTTGCGCATCAGCGTCAGAAACCGAAGAAACATCCGCAGATCCAGATGATATTCCGAAACCGTGCGCCGTGATTGGCCCTTGATCGATTCATGATACGATAAAAAGTCCCGCAGCACCTGCGGACATTCAGAATACGGCTGCATACATAAAAACTCCTTTAGAACAGCTTTGATAAAGGTATTATAACACACCTGCCCTCTGAACGCAACAAAATCTTTATTTTGTTGCGTTGGGAAAGGGCCAATTAAAAAGGCTAAGGTGTAGCCCTTCCCCAACGGCGGCGTTCAAAGTCGAAATTGAAGCCTCAACAAAAAAACGGTTTTGTAGCGTTCACTCGTCTGAACTTCATAGCTGATTCAGATTTGTGACGTTCATCTTGATTTTTATTATACTCGGCTCAAGCGGAATGTCAAGAACTTTTTTAATGAAATATGAATTTATTTTAAAGTAAAATCGATGAATTCCAAACTAATTTTTGAATATTAAAATTCAAGACAGTGCTGTTATGTTATTGTAATGGAACTGTCATTTTTTATACCCACTTCCCCGGAAACCGGAAGACTGTCATACGGGAGAATATTGTGTCCTGCGGACGGCTGCGACGGGAAATATTCATCTGTCAAGCAGCTTTCGCGGCATAAAACCAGTGTGCGCACTGGATTTATTCCACGGTCAACTTGACAGACGAAAATGTCCCGTCCGCACGGCGGGCAACCGAAATCGCCCCCGCGATTCCGGCAAGCCTGACTTTTTATTATGATAAAGGGAGTGCGTACAATGAAACAGACAGTCAGAACGAGCAGAACGGCAGGATATTTAGAAAAGATTTTCAGGTCCTTGAACGCGGACAGCTTCAACGGGGAATTGGAAGAACCTGTTATTACGATTCAGGACACGCCCACGGCATACGGTCATGTGACCGTTAGCAAGGCATGGAGCGTTAAAGGCGAGCACCAGCGTGAACTTAACATTGCGGCAGGGACGCTGCAAAGGCCGATTGAAGAAGTCGCTGCGACTATGCTGCATGAAATGGTTCATCTTTACAACTTGCAGCACGAAATACAGGATTGCAGCCGAGGCGGAACGTATCACAATAAGAAATTCCGGGATGAAGCACAAAAGCATATGCTGACGATTGAGCATCACGAAAAATACGGCTGGACAGTCACGAAGCCGACCGAGGAACTGATTGATTACATCATCAATAAGGGATGGGAAGATATTATGGTGAATCGGGCATCATTCCCCTTCCCGATCAGCGGCGGCAGAAAAGGCAAGTCCACGGGTGAAGACGGAACGGAAACCACGAAGCCAAAGAGCAACAGCAGGAAATATGTATGTCCGAAGTGCAAAACGATCATCAGAGCGACACGAGCGGTCAATGTGGTATGCGGGGATTGCGATATCCCGTTTGAATTGGAAGTATGACAGAGGGGCGAAAGCCCCTCTCCCCTTTTCATTGACAGAATCAAATAAATATTGTAAGATTGAAGCAGCGAAAGGTATAAACAAAATCTTCGATATTGTTTATGAAATTTAGAATTGAAAAGGTATTATTGATATTTTTGAATATCAATAATCAAATCTAATGCAAGAGGTATAAAGAATGAAGAAATGCGAAAATACGTACATTGCGCAACAGTGTATCAGCATGAAAGCGACCATTCAAAATTTCAAGCTTGGGTTAAAAATGGCAAGCATGAAGGATGATGGAATCACCGACAAAAACGAAGAAAAGATGATTAAGGAAATCACGAAAGACCTTGAGCGGTTACAAAAAACACTTGATTCCTATGAATATGTATAAGAAAGCACCCGTGCGCGCATGTGCTGCGCACGGGTGCTTTTTACCATTTTTTCCATTGCTTTTGCGGATATTCTTCGCGTGAAATCGTGTTGAACATCTTCCAAAGCGGCGGCGAGAAAATGATTTTTGTCGACCAAGGGACAAAATAATATTCGTCAATAATTTCCTTCGACATATCGTTAATGCCGACGCGCTTCTTGATCTGCCGCCGATGGATAAACCACGGCAGCAGCCCTTTTTTCACGACATAAAGCTTTTGCGCAAGCGTCCGAATCTTTTTGTCCATATCGTCAAAGCCCTGACTGAAAACGTCGATGGCAAGCTGGTAATGCCGATGGTATTTGTAAAAGTACAGTGATTTTTTGGAAAAGTCCTTGAAATCACGGTTATTGTATTCGATACCGGCTTCATCAATGATAACGCGACCGCCAGTGATCATATATGTACCAATATCGGTTTTCGGGTCAAGCTGATAACAGCCGGTAATGGGAACATTCGACCAGACAGGAATACCGCGCCTGATATCATGACGCGCCAGATATGCGGCGTATGTGGTTTTACCGCTTCCGGGGACACCGAAATAAATACTGACTATCTGAGGCGGCAGACGCTTCCTAGCAGCTTTCTGAGGGCCTTTCTTGAGAAACGATAGAAAAGACTTCTTATGACGCGCCGAGTAACGCGGAGTATGCGACGGAGGCATTTCTTGAACAGGTGCAGGAGCTTCTTCATCATGCGTATCCCCTATCAGGTTTTTAATAAAAGAAAATTCGTTATCATCCATGTTTGTACCTCTTGAATCTTAATTTTCAATATAGAAAAGGTGAGGTGCGAGGGAGAATCGCACCCCACCGGGAAACGGTCAGACGTTCAGCAGCCGCTTGAACAGACCGACGCCAAGACCGACAAGCGGAATTGCGCAGAACAGCAGCAGAATCGGCGTGCTGACGATGGTAGAACCGACCGTACCAGCCCAGCCGATAGCCGAGGTAAAGACCTCACCGATAGACGAAAGCAGCGTTGCAATCGTAACAGTTGCAGCACCTTCCATAATTCATCATCCTTTCATATCATGTTTTTCTGAGATTAGACGTTCAGCAGACGCTTGAACAGGCCGACACCGAGGCCGACAAGGGGGATTGCGCAGAACAGGAGCAAGAGCGGCGTACCGACAACGGTTTCACCGACCTTACCCGCCCAGCCAATAGCAGACGTGAAGATAGAGCCGATGGACGAGAGAATTTCAGTCATTTTTGTTCACTTCCTTTCATTGTTTTTCTTTACAATATCAGTATTCCTACTGCTACGTAACGTTTCAAAGGCGGCAAGAACGTATAAAGTTAAGCACAACGCCAACAACAAAGCACATCAACACCATTCCTACAAAATATACAATCGGTTCAGAAAGCAGCCAGTCGGCAAGCTTCCCAAGCATCTGAACATTGAAGTCAAGCATTTCAGACACGTTTCATCACCCCCGCAACGATCTTGAAGAAGCATAGGACGAGAATTGCGAAAAGCACAACGTCGGCAATCCACGCCCAGTCTACAGACGCAATACCGGAAGCGTTATACGGCGTGTACTCACCGAACAGCTTTTCGGTCAGGGATTCACCAGAGCCGCCCTGAATCCATGCACCGCCTGTTTCATCATCGGTCTGAATGGCGAACACGTTGACCTGTGTGTTGCCGGAGGTATCTTCCTGATGAATGAGAGCGGCATCATCGGGCGCGGGCGTGGGCATTTCATCGGAATCTGTTTTCGGCTCCCCTTCCGTGTCAGCTTCGGCTTCAGTTGTAGTATTTGAAGTATTATCTTCAATTTCAGTTGTGGAGACTTCCGGCGTATAGATCGGATACCCAGAACCGTCATACCACTGACCATTGTACAGGAAGCGGTCATTTTCTGAATCGTATGAAGCGCTTGCAAGTTCCAAATCGGTCAGCGGTTCAACGGCGAGAATAGGCAGCGCAAGCAGCAGCACCACGCATAGAGCAAGTACAATCCGTTTCATTTTGTATCGTCCTTCCTTTTTTCATTTACCTTGATATCTCCATTATTGCCGCCGCGCTGCGAACCGCCGCGAAACGAGCCGAACAGCTTGCCAAGCAGACCGACGCTTGCGACGGCCACGGACGAGCCGAGCAGAAGCACACCGAGGGAAAACGTTGTTCCGGGGATGGTAAAGGATTCTATCACGTTCCATGAATTTGAGAGCCACGCGCCGAGAAGCTGCAATAAATCAGTTGACATAATTTCACCCCTAGATAAATGGTATAAAGGATTTCAAAAGCGCAACAGCGTCAGACACGAACGCAATGATAATGCGTACCAGTTTCACAACAACGATAAAGCCAAAGAAGGAAACGGCGGCAATGACAAGGACTTTTAGCGCGGGAGGCATCCAAGAGAACAGAGCGGCAAACACAACTTCACCCCCTAATCAATCAGCTGAATCACGCCGATAATGACGAACAGCGCTGCAACGGCGAGAATCAGACCGCGCACAATGTCGGGCAGCAGCCCCCAAAGGGAGACCATGAAAGCACCAAAGCCGGCAAGATCATTAAAGTTACTCACTATCGACACCCCCATAGAATGTAGAAGGCCAAATATTAGAGCCGGGGAAACATCTATAAGTCTGAACAAATTTCAGTTGGCTAAAAGTTCCCGAATAATAGCGTGGGTCAATGACAGCAATAGGCTTCGAGCAAACTAGTACACCGTCAGAATCTTTAATATAAGCACAAATCAGATAAGGCTTACCCTCTGAGTTATATTGTCGAACAGGCAAAGAAGCAGTAGATAGAGTATAATTATCAGAAGCAGAAACAGATGTATATGCCCACCATTTACTATCAGAATAATCATACTGACAAATGGTGATAACGGCCATATCTCTGTTCATGCTAAAGTTGATAGAGCTACCGTCAGAATCGGTAACATACACTTCATAGATATTCGACCACTCACGATCCCAGCTAGACGAAGAATGAAGAGATACAAAATATGGACGAACCAAGTCAACATTATAAGAAAGTCGGCCAAAAGCATAGAAATGAGCTTGCCAGTACGAAGTATCAATAGACGTGTATTGAATTGGGTCTCCACAATGCAGCATTTTCCCGTCACCGGCGTAGATGCCTACATGGGATACAGTATCAGCGCAATCATAAGTACCAGTGAAAAAGACCAGATCACCGGGCTTAGCATCAAAGCGATCAACAGGAGTGCAAGCATCATATAAGCCCTGTGCCGTTGTTCTTCCGATGGAATATACTCCAGAATGGTTAAGAGCATAGCAAACAAAACCAGAGCAATCAAAGCTAGTTTCAGGAGAAGAACCGCCGAATACATACGGATAACCGAGATACTTTTCGGCCTCAGCAAACAATTTCTGTACGGAATCATTGGAATTCTCATAGCTGTTACCACCCTGCCCCGTATAACCGGAAAGCTGATGGGGCGTGTAGATATAGGTTTTCTGGTCACCCCAAAAGGTATTGCAATCGTTATAAGCGGAAATCGTAGACGGAATGGAAGTGAAGATACCGCCGAACAGGTCTGTTACAAAATCCACGATTGACAGAAGATGGTTAATCAGCTTCGAGACAAGAGCGCCCAAGCCTTTCTGATCACCACCCGTTAAAACCTTATCAGCAGCATTTGAAACGTTAATTTCAAAACCGTCGATAGCGTCTTGAATCCCCTTCAAACGGTCATTCGTTTCAGCGTTTTCAGCCTCAACCTTTTTGAGTTCTTCCAAAATATCACCGAGCAGCTTCACAGATTCCGTTGTATTCTGTTTAATTGTAGAAACAAATGATTTGATACCGTCGATAGATGTTCCTTGAGAAACAAGGTTCTTAATGATTTCATCAAGCTGCGCACCGGCTTCATCACCAAGAGAATCATGGAGAGCCCGAATCTCTTCTAAAATGCTCAGAATATTAGTGTTACTTTCCTTCAGATACTGACGCATAGCGGCAGTATCATCAAGAACAAAGTTGGAAAGCGTGTTGTAGATACCCTGCAAATATGAAGAGCAAAGGCCAACGTCTGTATTGATCTTCACCAGATGCCCGGCAAACTGCTCGAACCAACCGTTTGAAATGTCGAGCTTTTCACTGATTGCGTCAACAATATCTGAAATGTGGTTAATTTGATTCAGTGTGTTGGACAGGTATTCTTCAACATTCGAGAGGTCAGCCGCAGAGGGAGAAATTGAAGAACTGATACCGTCAATTAGGGCTTGTATGGTTTCAGAACTCAGGCCGATGGAATCAAGCTTGTCATATATTCGGGGCAGATAGTTGAGTGTTGTAACAATCTGCTGCAAATAGGAAAGAACACTGTCTAAGTCGCTGCCCATGGCATTGATCTCACCGACAAGGGATTCAAGATAGGTGTTGATTTGAACGGTGTTTTGAAATAAATTATTCAATACGCCGATAACATTCGTGATTTGCGCAATGACTTCGGTGTTGTTATTGATAACTGTGTTGTAGATATTATTGACGGTGCTGTTAATCTGGTCTTCTGAGGCGGAAGAAGCACCAGCGAGATACTTAACAAAAATATCAGAACTGCTGACAGTACAAGTGAGCCTTTTTCCGTTAATCGGGTTATTTGTGCGGCCAGTAAGATTAAATACAAAAAATAAAGACGCAGCATAAGTCTTAACATAGTCTTTCAAAGTAACCGTACCGGAGAAAGAATATAAATACGCGCCACTAGAAATAACAGGCGTTATAGAAGAACTGGAGGCAACGGAACTTTGCCATCCGCCGCTATCAGTTACAGAGCAAACACTTATACGGCCAAGTGGTTTAAGGTCAGACGAGCCAAAACCACTAAAACCGGAAACAGAAATTGTAACAGAATATGAAATCGTAGAACCAGCAGGAAGCGTATATAAAGATGAAGTGCTACGCTTTATACCTGACCATCCCGGAAATGAACTATAAATATTTTCGATAGGGCTAGAACCAAACCCGTTCATGCCCAAAGACGCATCGAAAACATATGACAGACTATCGCTAGAACCAACTGTGATAGTCTTGCCTGTGGTACTGCATGACCACTTCCTACCAACAATAGAATCAGCAGCGAAGGCCGGAACAGAGAGCGCCGACACGATCAGGCAGCAGACCAGAAAAAGCGCAAGAAATCTTTTCATTCTATACTCCCCTTTTGAATGTTATTTTTCAAAGCAGGTCATTTGAACCCATTCCGTTTCTTCCTGCATACCAAGGGCTTTTGTACAGGTGAAGAAATGATGAATACGGCGGCAGAACGCTTTCCAAGTCTCTTTGCTTTCTGCCTGAATGTTTATGTACTGCTGATTAAATGAAATGTTCGTAATTATGTAAACTTTCGTGAAGCAGGCCAGCTTGTTATTGTAGCGGCACGGCAATTCACACGGATAGCCGTCGAGGTAATTCAGCATATCCTGAATTTTCAGGCTGCTGCGGAATTCCTCAAAAACAATCACGTCCTGCCCCTTGTAGCTATCAAACGGATGATCATAATCCGTGACACGGTACACATTCTGATAGCCGTACTTCTCCATGACGGAACGTGTCTTGCCAGCGCCGGTCTCACCGGTAATATAGGAAACGTCGAGTTCACGAAAGCAGTTCTTAAACTGTTCATACCGCAGAATCTGACGTACATTTTCAATTTTATCCAGCTGCTGAATGTAGCGCGGGTTACTGTCGATGATTTCAAAATCAGAAAGACCGTCTTTTACCAAATCATATAGCTTACTCATATCTGTTCTTTCGCCCTGCCGTTCTTCCGGCATTTCTCCAAATTCCTCAAACGTGTTACTGTAATTCGTACCCTGATGTGTCTTTCCGGTTGAATCCGTGTAGTTGTAATGTCCATCCTCCGACTTGTTGTATTTCTCACCGTCCTTCAATACATAGGCGCGGTTCTCAGAACTCAGCCCCCTGCACTGGTCAATGTGGGCAGTTGGAAATTTATTCTTGATTGCAGAAAATCGTATCGGGTTCTGACGGAAGATGAAGATATGTGTATGGAGCGTCGAGCACTCGTCCCCTTCTTCGTCGCACATACACCAGTAATCAAGCTTCTTGAACTTCTCCAAAATCTCACAGATAGCAGCATGATTCAGGCCATGTTCAGAAGGGTTATTGATCGTCAAGAGCCATTTCCGGCTCTGCGTATTGTTTTCAGCCATTTGTTACATTCTCCCCTGCTGATGTTACAGCATGTTACAAAGTGCTGGAAACCTTGGAAGCATTGAAAACACAAGGTTTTTAAGCAAATGTTACATGATACAGAAGTGTCCAAGGGTAATACTAGCCTTGGACACTTGCGGGGGCGCTTTGCGCCCCCGCTGGACGGTTACATTTTCGTGAAGCCGAGGATATAACCGCGGAAGTCATAATCGACGTTATAGTCCTTATCGAGAACAATGCTGTCGAGCGGATATTCCTTCGGGTCGAGCCAGATGCGGTCAGTCGCGTAGCCTTCCACGCCGTTGCGCTGGAAGCACACATCGACCACATTCGCAGCAAAGTCTTTTCCCGTCTTCTTGCTCTTGCCAGAAACAAACTGCTTGCCAAGTACGTGAACTCTCATTTTTGAAACCTCCTGAAATTTGTTCGTATAATAAAAAAAGACTTTTTGGCGATGAATCGTCAAAAAGTCTTGAATCGAACAAATATGAAATTTCAAATCCGTGAACGCAACAAAACCTCTGTTATTTTGTTGCGTTCACCAGACCCAAACAAATATTGTCCTCTTCTACCGTGGTCTGGTCTGTTAATGCGCTTCCCTATCTGGCAGTGGGTTCGCGTCCTTCATCGAATCTTAAGCAATGCTTAATCGGATGCTTTCGCCCATGTGCGTGCAGATATGATATACTTGAGGCACAGAAACTACAAAGGAGAAAATTCTATGAACGCGGCAGTCAATGCGTTTTTTCTGATTTTTAAGCTGCTTTCCCTATACTTTTTGGCTGTTTCACTCTTCTGCCTGTGCAGGCGGAAAAAGCCGGCAGCTTCCGCCGGACAGCGGCGGTTCGCCATATTGATCGCGGCCAGAAATGAAGAAAGCTGTATTGCAGGACTGATCGAAAGTCTTCAGGCGCAGCGGTATCCACGGGAATTATTTGATATCTGGGTGCTCCCGAACAACTGCACCGACCACACCGTGGAAGCAGCACAGCGCGCTGGAGCCAGGATCATGGAAATGCCGTCCTCTGTCCGCTCCAAGGGTGCTGCGCTTCAGTATGCGGCGGACACACTTTTGCGTGGCCAGCAGCACTACGATGCATTCTGTGTTTTTGACGCCGATAACGAGGCGGATCCCGCATTTTTAGCCGAAATGAATCAGGCGCTGTCGCGCTCTGCAATCGTTAAAAGCCGGATTCTTGCAAAGAACCGTATGCAGGCCGGGATCAGCGCCTGTTATGAGATCTATTTCTGTACGGCAAATCGCTTCCTGAACCGCGCCAGAGAGGCTCTGGGGCTATCCGCCAGAGTAATTGGAACCGGCTTTTCCATTCGGCGCGATTTGCTGGAAGCGTTGGGCGGATTCCCCTGCTGCACGCTTGCGGAGGATGCTGAGTTGTATGCAACCTGTCTGACGCACGGCGTCCGGATCGGCTACTGCGAAAGCGCTGTGACCTATGACGAGGAGCCGGTCACATGGCGCGCCTCGCTCGTGCAGCGCAGACGCTGGATGAGCGGCATCATGCAGGTTTCACGCCTGACGCTGCCAAAGCTTTTTCGGAATTTTCTGCGCCGACCCAGTCTGAACCGGCTGGACGGTATGCTTCAGCTTGCGTTTCCGTTCCTGCAGGCGCTGACCCCGTTTTTTACACTGGCAGCGTTCCTCGCGGGCAGCATATCCCTGCAAAGCTTGCCGGTCAGTCTGCTCTCCGCTTATGCTGGCAGTCTCGCGGTGGCTGCTGCGGCACTGGTGCTGGAAAAACGGTTGGATTTCAGACTGACAGGCGGCATCCTGCTCTATCCTGTTTTCATGGCGTGCTTTCTGCCGCTGCAAACGCTGGCGCTTTTCAAAACGCAGACGGTATGGCATGAGATCCGACATTCCGGCGTGAGGCTTGCATCGCCAGAGTTCCAGCTTCGCCGGAAGAAAATCGCATGAACCAGCTATACTCCATAGGAAACCTCTCAATGCTTATCCAAGTGCATAAATCACGCGATACAGGACCTGTTTCCAGAAGCGCTTGTCTGCGAGCAGCTGCTTTGTCAGCTGTTCCGCGAGCGCTTGCATCGGAAGCAGGTCTTCCCTGTTCAGCTTATGATGGCTGAATCTTGCCTTTTCAGCGATTTCCAGAAAATCGCTCGGAACCTCTGTTTTGGTCTGCCGGGAAAGCCAGCAGATATGATGATACAGCGCAACTGCCCGGCGGTTGGGTGAGCCCCTCCCAATCGCAGCTCTTCGAACGCTGAACCGCAGCGCGCGCCAAAGGAACAGGGCGGCAGCCAACACCAGAACCGGCCAAACAAAATGCAGGATGTTAACGGACTTTTTGTTGGTTTTCTGCGGTGTTTCCTGACTTTCTGCCGGGATATCCGGGACAGCGGGCGGTTCGTCGCCTGCGGGCGGCGTATCCTCCGGCTGGTTGTCTGCCGGCTCAATAGGAGCAGCAATGGGTTCCTCCGGTGCTGTCTGCGCAGGGGTGTCTGCCGCAGGCGTTGGATCATCCCGAATCCAGCCGATCCCGTTCAGATAGATCTCCACCCACGCATGCGCATCGTCCGAGGTCACGGTCGTCCATTCGTTTTCATACACAGCTGTGTAATAGCCGGTCACATAACGTGCCGGAACGCCAAGACATCGCAGCAAAATCGTCGCCGCAGTCGCATAATGCACACAGTAACCGGTTTCGCTGTCGTGCAGGAACCACGACACAAAATCTTCTCCGTCCGGCACAGCCGGCGTATTGAGGTCATAGCGGGCGCTGGTCGACACATACTCCAGAACACGCGGGATATACTGATACGGATCGGCGTCCTCCTCCCCGACCAGCTCCGAGAGGATGTCGGAAAGTGCCTGCCGCGTCTCATCCGGGACTTGTGTGTAGGTCTCATGGACGAACGCATCATACGCGCTGTTCTGCAACGGGCTGCGCGAGAGAACATAGGGAACCGTATAATTCGTCTGCTGCGAGGGGTTTTTGACGTAGGCGTCGTAAAACGGCTCCGCGTCCTCCGGAAACGCGGTTGCGTTGTATGGGATATAATAGATCCCGGACTTCATATCCGTTTCGATCGTTACCTCTGGCTGAAAGCTGACGACAGCCTCTCCTGCCAAAAGCGGATTATGCATATTCTTCATATCAGGATATGCATTTTCCGGGAGTGGTTTCCAACGGTTATCCTCATAAACGGCCATGGAATCCCCGCGCAGGTAGAATGAAGCGCCAGCCCAAGAGGATCCAAGCGTTGCTTTTACGCGCATCACAGAGCGGCCAAATTGGCGCTGCGGCCCGACCCGGTTGAGATTGACGCCAGTTACGCTGGAATCCCAGAGATAGCTGCCGAGCGTGCTGGGGCTGATGGGCGAAGAAAATTTCACCTGTCCGGTCTTCGCGTCGCGGCGGAAGATCGTCAGCTTGTCTGCGGCTGTGGAGATGGTTTCCTGCAGATGGTCGGACCATTCGGCGCGGTCATACGTACCAGCCGGAAACAGAACGGCGAGCAAGCCGATCAAGAGCGCCAGCGGCGCGGCCAGAAGCAGCGCCAGCCGGTTCCCCTCGCCTGCCTGCCGTGCGCGGAGCAGCTGCGTCAGAAGAAGCAGCGCAAGAACGCCTACAACGAGCAAAATGGCCCAGGCCGCCGGAGGCGTCTGCAGAATGATCAGGCACAGCGCCAGAACCGGCAGTGTCAAAACAAGCAGATAGACAAGGCTTTCACTGCGCATGACCGTCCAGCTGCAAAGAAGCGCATAGAGGGCGGCAATCAGGATCAGAATCAGCGTTGCATCCATACCGGAAGTATCTGTCAGATGAACGGTCTGAATGCCCGGAATCGCCTCGGAGTATTGCTGTGTTACGGCGGCCACAAGCGCGGAAATGCTCTCGATCAGCTGCGCACGCAGGATATAAAACCCGCCGCCCGCAAGTGCAGCCACGGTCAGCAGCCAGACCCAGCTTTTCGGCAGCAGGAGCAGCGCGGAAAAGAGCAGCGCCGCAAGGACGCACGCGCATACCAGCGAAAGGCCGTCCGCCGGGACGGCAAACGAGGTCATCACGCAGAAGCACAGCCCGGCAGACAGACCTGAGGCACAGAGCAGGGACGTAAAGAACGTATATTTTGACGGTTTCATGCCTGCTGCACCTCCTGTTCCTCCGGCTGCACATGATAGCGCCAATCCGCGTGCGGGTAGGCTCTGGACGCAAGCGAGGGCGTATTGCCGGTCAGATGGGTCTGCAAAAGCGTGTTCAAAAGCTCCCGCAGATCGTCCGGCGTTTTGACGGACTTTGTCTGCGGCTCCAGCGAATCCGGCTCGATCCAGTCGATCTGGTGGGCCACTTCCCTTTCGGTCAGCCAGCCGGAAAGCCACAGCAGCTGCCGCAGCGTGCTGTCCAGCTGCGTGCGGGTTCCGGAAAAGTCGAAGCTCAGCACAACCAGGCCCAGATCCGGCTCCTCCGCCTCGCGGACGATCAGCTTGTCGGTCTTGGCAGACAACTTCCAGTGGATCTCATGCAGGCTGTCGCCGGGGCGGTATTCGCGCAGATCGTGGATCTCGGAAAAGCCGCCGCCGGGCTTTGGATGATAGGAGCGGTACTGAAAATGGCTGAGGTTCGGCAGCACAGGCGGCTCCTGCGGCTCCGGCTCGACGGCGATGGAGCAGGCGTCCGGCAGGCGCAGCGGCAGGCTGAAAAGCCCCAGCGCGTCGCACACGCGGCCCTTGCCGGGCTGAAAGGTCTGCACGCCTGCGTGGCGCGTATCAATGCGCAGCGCAAAGCCGAGCGTCCCTGCAAGCTCCAGCCTTTGCTGGCGCACCTCGCCGCCCACGGCGTCGGATACCGTCAGGCGCAGGCGACAGCGGGATACCGGAAGCTTTGCCATGTGCCGGGCGGTCAGCCGGTACTGCACTGTCTGCCCGCAGAAGCAGCGCGCCGGAAGCTCCGCTTCATAAGCAGCGCGGAGCATGGCCGGCAGGCTGATGAGCAGCGAAAAAACCGGCAGCAGCACGGCGAACACCAGCAGGAAAAACGAAAACCAGCCGGTATAAAAGCTGTGAAAGATCACGGCTGCGAGTAGAAACAGCCCGTAGAGAATGCGGTTTTTCGCCATAGCCTTACAGTCTTGGTGACGGGACCTGATGCAGGATCTCGTCGAGCAGCTGCTCCGGCGTGATCTGACGCGCTCCGGCCTCCGGAGCCAGCAGCAGGCGGTGCGCGATGACCTGCGGGAACGTGACCTGAATATCCTTCGGCACCACATAATCCCGCCGCTGGACATAGGCGACTGCCTTGGCCATCGCGGTCAGAGAGAGCGTCGCACGAGGACTTGCGCCGCGCAGGATCATCGGATGCTTCCGCGTGGCGTCGATCAGCGCGACGATGTAGTCGATCAATTCGGTCTTGATGTAAACAGCGGCGGCCTCGTCTTGCATGGCGATCAGCTCGTCGCGCGAAAGCACCTGACAGACGGTTTGCAGTGGATTGACGCCCTGCCGGGCGAGCACCATATTGCGCTCATCCTCCGGTGCGGGATATCCGATGGACAGCCGTACGGTGAACCGGTCCATCTGCGAATCCGGCAGCAGCTGCGTACCAGCAGCGCCGGTCGGGTTCTGCGTGGCAAAGACGATGAACGGCTGCGGGATCGGATGGCTGACGCCGTCGACCGTGACCTGGCCTTCCTCCATGGCCTCCAGAAGCGCAGACTGTGTACGCGAGGTCGCGCGGTTCAGCTCGTCCGCCAGAAACAGATTGCAGAGCACCGCGCCCGGCTGATAGACCAGCTTGCCAGTCTCCTTCTGGTAGACAGAATAGCCCGTAATATCTGACGGCAGTACGTCCGGCGTAAACTGGACGCGGCCATATTCCAGCCCCAGTGCACGGGAAAAGGCCAATGCCATGGTCGTTTTACCGACGCCGGGGATATCCTCCAACAGGACGTGCCCTCTTGCAAGCAGCACGGTCAGCACCCACACCAGCACGTGGTCCTTTCCACATACCGCTTTTTTGACTTCCTCCAGAATTCTTCCTGTCTGGTTCAAGCTCCCGCCTCCCTTATGTATATATTGTAAGTATAGCACACCTGCGGCGAAGAAAACATAAATTTTTCCTGAAGATTGATTTTTCACAGAACTCCGCCGATTCTGCGCGATTGCCTGTTTACATTTTTGCTTTTTTGGGGTATGATGAAAGCAATTTTAATGGAGAGGAAGTACCTGTATGGCAAATGCAGTGAAACGAATCGGTGTTCTGACCTCCGGCGGCGATGCTCCCGGCATGAATGCGGCCATCCGCTCTGTTGTGCGCGCGTGCACATATATGGGGATCGAGTGTGTCGGCATCCGCCGCGGTTATAATGGCCTGATCAACGGCGATTTTATGGTTCTGAAAAACGGCAATGTCGCGCATATCATCAACCGCGGCGGCACGATGCTCTATACGGCGCGCAGCGATGAATTCCGCACGCTGGAGGGGCAGAAAAAGGCCGCCGCGACCTGCAAGCTGCTTGGGCTGGACGGCATTGTCTCCATCGGCGGCGACGGCTCGTTCCGCGGGCTGGTAGAGCTTGCAAAACAGGGCATTTCGGTCGTCGGCGTTCCGGCTACGATTGACAACGACATTGTCTGCACCGATTATACCATCGGCTATGACACGGCCGCCAATACCGCTGTCGAGGCCATCGACCGCCTGCGCGACACGATGCAGTCGCATGAGCGATGCTCCGTCGTTGAGGTCATGGGCCGCAACGCGGGCCATCTGGCACTTTATGTCGGGCTTGCCACCGGTGCAACGGCGGTTCTGGTGCCGGAAAAGCCGCTTGATTTTGACGGTGACGTCATTGACCGCATTCGGCAGGCGCGTCTGGCCGGCAATACGCACTTCATGATCATTGTTGCCGAAGGCGCGGGCAGCGCGATCGAGATCGGCAAGGGGATCCATGAGGAGCTGGGGCTTGACCCGCGTGTGACGATCCTCGGACATATCCAGCGCGGCGGCACGCCGTCTGCGCGCGACCGCGTCATGGCAAGCCGCATGGGCTATCAGGCGGTCAAGGCGCTGGCCGAGGGCAAGACCAACCGCGTGATCTGCGCGCGGGCCGGACAAATGGTCGATATCGACATTACGGAAGGGCTTTCCATGAAGAAGGGCCTGAACGAGCAGCAGTATGAGGTGCTGCAGGCCATGACAGGCATTGACAACTGAGCAATCAAAAATTTAGGGTGCGCCGCAAAAGCGGCGCACCCGTTTTTTATCCCACAGCAGCCAAAGGGCATCCCTCATTCCCCTCTCTCATGCAAAAAGTCAGATGCCGATCTCATGGAACGCGAAAATCCTATGCCTTTGGATGATATTTGTTGTAGACTGCCTTCAGGTTCTGCTTAACCAGCTGCGTGTAGACCTGCGTGGAGGAAATGTCACTGTGGCCGAGCATTTGCTGGATGGAGCGCAGATCAGCGCCGTTTTCAAGCAGATGGGCCGCAAAGCTGTGGCGGAGCGTGTGCGGCGTGATATCCTTTTCGATGTGCGCCTTTTCCTGATAATGCTTGATGATCTTCCAGAAGCCCTGGCGGCTCATGCGTTCACCGGATACGTTGACGAAGAGCGAATGCTCGGTCGGGACGGCGATCATTTTGGGGCGGACAGTTTCGATGTATTCGCGCAGCGCCTGAAGCGCTTCGGGATAAATCGGGATAATGCGCATTTTTTCTCCGCTTTCGCAGCGGATGAAGCTTCCGGGGAGGCTGACGTCGTCGATGTTCAGGCCGATCAGTTCGCTGACCCGGATACCGGTCGCATACAGAACCTCAAGCATGGCCTTATCCCGGCAGCCCTTCATTTCTGAAACCTTGGGCTGTTGTAAAAGAAGCTCGACCTCTTTTCCGGTCAGGATCTGCGGCAGCTTCTTTTCCGCCTTATCGATCCTGATGTTCTGTATGGGGTTTTCCTCGATCTCGTGGATCTGGATCGCAAATATGTACAGGCTTTTGATCGAAGCCAGCGCGCGGGAGATCGTGGCGGCGGACTTGCCGCCTGCCTTCATGCTGCCCATGTAGCCAGACACGACCGCCTGATCTGCATCCAGAACGTCGACGCCTTCGGAGCCGAGATATGACGCATACTGACGCAGATCGCGCATATAGGACGCGACGGTATTGTCGGACGCGTGTTTGGTGTGGATGAGGTAATCCTCATATCGCATAATAATGTCACTCATGCGAAGGCCCTTCCGAAATCGATCAAAATCGTGGTCGCACATTTTTAAGAATCAGAAAAAATCGAACGTTGCGCATGATCTTCAGAATTCTTAAGAAATTATGCGATCGAAATTATTTCTACCGCCTGTTTCACAGGAAGTGATGTTACTATAGCGCAAACATCGGAAAATTTCAAGGAAAAAGTAGTGATTTCGAAATTTTTGTAAATTATGACTAGGAGTTATGTTAATGATATTATGTCAATAAAGGAACTGCGCCGGCGTTGAAATCCACTACTTTTTGCAAAAAGCACAACATATGGTGCCGCATCCGCGTGTGCGGGTCGAAATCTTGAAATGAAAGAAAATGCTTCGAAGTATGCACGGATAGTAAATTATATTTACATTTTGTCGTATGCAGGAACTCCTTCATCGCCTGCGTCGGCGAGCGCTCTTTTTCCGCGTACCACCCAGAATGCCCGCAAGAAGCGCGGCCGCAAGCATACAGACCGCCGGAGTCAGCATATGTGCCTGCGTATTTCCGAAAGCCGTCAGCCGCGCCAGAAAGCAGACCGCAAAGCAGCAGCCCGCAACCGCAAGTGCAGCAGGCAGCCGCTTCCCGGCCGTATGCTTCGCAGCCAGAAAGCTTCCGAGAAAAACCGCCGCAAAGCAGATGCAGCAGGCCGCCGCCGGGATCTGCTTTTGATCGACCACACCGCCGAGCACGAGTCCTGCCCCCAGCGCAGACAGGGCCAGAAGCGCTGCGCAGGCGATGGCAAGGCATTGCAGAACTGTTCGCAGGAAACTTCCGTTCCAGAATTTTGTTTTCATGTGTTCTCCCCTCCTCTGCCAAAGGGTATGTTTGTCCGGACAGAAAAAGAACCGGCTGAGGTCAATTGGAAGCGACCCCGCCGGTTTTTAAATATTTTCAATAGAGCGAAAAGAGATTTTTCAGAGGTATCTGCCTATTTGCTGAATTTCTTTCGAATTTCAGCCTGTTGGCCGCAGGTCATTTTTCCCTCCGGACATTTGCCGGAGACGAAGCACGTCGGGCCGTAGAGACTGAACAGGAGCGGCGAGGTCTTCCGCAGCGCCGCAAGCGCGGCGCAGGCCGCGTCTCGGATCTCCCACTGGGCGCGATTGCAGCAGCGCAGGCGGAAAAAGACATACAGCTCCCCAGCGTTCATCGTCGTCAGCACCGGGACAGTCTGCCCGCTGAGCAGCAGATAGGACAGCACGTCCTCCCCTGCCCCCGCTGCCCGGAGCTGCGCGGCAGCTTCGTCGGCCAAGCGGAACGCTTCGCGGTACTGCGCCTCCATTCCGGCCTGCCGGACGCTTTCAGGCAGGACATAGCGGTCATAGCGCGCCGTTTTCAGCAGCTCCGGCGCACAGAGCGCCTGCATCCGGTGACGCGTCAGATGCGTGAGCGCCGCAAGAGACAGTCCGCCGAACTGCAGCGTATAGCTCGCCTGCTCCAGCTCCCGTTTTCGCGGCTGGGCCAAAAGGGATTTGAGCAGCGCCGTCTGCTCCGGTTCCGTCAGCGGCTGCGGCACATAGCCGCGCGCAAGCTGATACGCGCCGCAGATCAACCCTTCTGCATCCTGCGGCGCAGCAAGAACTGTAACAGGTGCTTTCGACGCAAGCAGCTGTACCTGCCGCGGGCAGAATGCGTCCGACTGACGATAGGCCTCCGGCTTACGGACAGCCAAAAACGGCAGCTGACGCTCACACTGCGCAAACAGGCTCTCGCCCAGCGCACGCAGCTCCGGAATGCGGCTGCCGCGTCCATAGGTCAGCTCGTTCATCACGTGCACAAGCTCCCGTGCATTCATGGAGCAGAAGAAATTGCTGCAAAAGCAGTACGGCAGGACGAAGCGCGCGTCCTCCTTCGGAATGCCCGCAGCCTCCAGCGCGTCATAGGTGCGGAACAGCGATGCTGCCGTGTTTTCAAATACCACCCGCTGTGCGTCGTCCGCGAAAGCAGGCGAAACATACCCGGCCTTGGAAAAATCGACGTAGCGCCGGGATTTGACCGTAAACGAGGCCAGCCGGAACTCGATCAGAAACTGCTCCGCCAGAACGGAGACATTTTCAAACGATAAGTTTACATAACAATGTTCCAGTACCGAGGTATGCCCGGACGAGAGCACTTTGCCGATCAGCTTTTCATTCTTTTCCTGCCCGGCGGCCAGTGATTTCGCATAAATCTCGCCCGCCGTGCCGTCCATCGTGGAGATCCGCCCGCCGGAGGCGATCATCGCAGCCGCTTCCGGGCTGACATTCAAAATTGATACACTTCCCTGCATAGCTGTTCCTCCTCAGCGGAACGGGTTTCCCTGTTCGTCGTAAATTTCCAGCCGTTTGATGCGCGCAAAGTCCGGCTTCTGCTCCGGCAGATAGCGCTCGATCGCGTTGACCAGCAGCTGCGGGTTGCAGCTTGGATTCTGCGCGGAGACGAGAACCGTCAGCTCCAGCTCCTGCGCGGACGCTTTTCGCATGGAAAGCCCAAAAATCATGGGCGTGAGATCAAGCTCCGCCTCCCCGCCGCTTTTCGTACGCTTTTTGACAAGCACGGGGCCGCCCGAAAACAGCTCCGTGATCGTCCGCTCGGCCTGTTCCGGTACACCCCGGTCATATTCCAGCGTGATCTGCGCGCGCAAACGCGTTAGGTGCTTGATCTTAACGGCGCTTTCATACGCCTCCAGCACTCGGATGCCTGCGGGCATCGTGCGGTTCAGCAGGGCCGGGAGCTTTGCAAGGTCGACAGAGCCGTCCTGAATTTCAAAGTCCAGAATTTCGCAGACGCTCTCCGAGCCGACGGGCAGCGGCAGCGCGATAGAGACATACGCGCGCGGGCTGAAGCCCTGCGAATGCCAGATCATGATATCCGCGCGCTTGAATGCGCGCTGAAACACGCGCATCAGATCCAGATGCGAGAGATAGACTGCGTCGCCGGTCTTTTCAAACAGCAGGCGATTCATCGCACAGCCTCCTTTCGCTCAGCATCCGCGCACCGCAGCCGTTGCAGTGCGTGCGGCAGTCCGGCGTCGCCTCCGAACGCAGCGCCTTTTCACGCTCGTGCAGCAGGAATTTCGTCGTAACGCCGACGTCGATGGTCTGCCACGGCAGAAGCTCGTCGGCGGCAAAGCCGCGCGTCGTGTAGAAATCCAGGTCGAGGCCGGCGCGCCGGAACGCTTCCAGCCACTTTTCATAGTCAAAATACTCGTCCCAGCCGTCGAGCCTGCACCCGAGCCGGTGCGCCTCCAGCAGTGCCTGTCCGACGCGGCGGTCGCCGCGTGCCATGACGGCTTCCAGACAGCTGAGGTCGGATTCGTGATAGCGATAGTCGACGCATTTTGCGTGCAGGTTTGCCTGCAGCAGATGGACGCGCCGCAGATATTCCTCCGGCGTGATCTGCGCTGCCCACTGAAACGGCGTGAAGGGCTTCGGGACAAAATACGCCGTCGCCAGATTGATAGACAGCCCGCGCTTTTTCCCGCTGCCGTTCTCCCGCCAGACCTGAATGATTTTATAGACCAGCTCCGCAATGCCAACTACATCCTCATCCGTTTCCGTCGGCAGACCCAGCATGAAATACAGCTTCACACTGTTCCAGCCGCCGGAAAAGGCCGTGGCGCAGGTGGAGAGAATTTCTTCTTCTGTTACGTTTTTATTGATCGCGTCGCGCAGGCGCTGCGTTCCAGCCTCCGGTGCGAACGTCAGGCCGCTTTTGCGCACCTTCTGGATGCGCATCATGAGCTCCCGCGAAAAATTATCCGCGCGCAGGCTCGGCAGCGAGAGATTGATCTTGCGCGGCTCACAGTAGTCGAGCAGACCGTCGGCCAGGGCTTCCAGCTCGCGGTAATCGGAGGTCGAAAGGCTGGCCAGCGTGATCTCACTGTTGCCGGAATCTTCGAGGGATTCGATTGCTTGTTTACATAATACATCTGCCGATTTAGCCCTTATCGGCCGGTAGCAGAACCCGGCCTGACAGAACCGGCAGCCGCGGATACAACCGCGGAAAATTTCAAGATTCGAGCGGTCATGGACGATCTGGGTCGACGGAACGATGGTCTTCGTCGGAAAATATGCCGTATTCATATCCTGCACAATGCGCTTTTTGACGCGCTCCGGCGCGCCGGGTTCTGGCGTGATGGCAGCAAGCGTTCCGTCTTCATGATAGGTATGCGTGTAAAAGGACGGCACATAGACGCCCTCGATTTTCGCGACCTCATGCAAGAATTTCAGCTTCGTCAGCCCCTGCTTTTTTGCGGCGCGGTAGCATTCGATGATCTCCGGCGTGCTTTCCTCCCCTTCTCCGACGGAAAAGAAGTCAATAAAATCCGCCAGCGGCTCCGGGTTGACCGCACAGACGCCGCCGGCAAAAACGATATTTTCCAGTCCGCCGCGGTCTTTGGACAGCAGCGGGATCTGCGCCAGCTCCAGCATATTCAGGACATTTGAATAGCACATCTCATAGCCGAGCGTGAACGCGACCAGATCAAAATCCCTGACCGCGTCGTGGCTTTCCAGCGCCCAGAGTGGAAGACCATGCGCGCGCATCTTGTCCTCCATATCGCCCCACGGCGCAAAAACGCGCTCGCACCAGACGCCGGACATCTCGTTCATCACGCCATAGAGGATCCGCATACCGATGTTGGACATACCGATCTCATAGGTGTCCGGGAAACAGAACGCAACGCGCACATCGACGTCCTTTTTGTCTTTGATGATCTGATTATATTCTCCGCCCACATAGCGTGCCGGCTTCTGGACGCGCATGAGGATCCTGTGGAACTGATCTGTCATGAATAGCTTCCTTCTCTTTTGTGATTCACTCTATTGTACCTGTTCGCGCCGGAAAAAGCAACAAAAAGCTTGCCGGTTTCCACACTGTTCACTGCACCGCATCCGTACGTCTTGCAAGCATCAGCAGGCGCACGGTCAGATAGGCCGCCGTTCCAAGCGGCCAGAGTCCTGACTTCCTGAAAAAAGTCAGGAACACGCCGATCAGCAGCAGAACCGCGCAGGCTGCGAAGCTGACGATCTCCGAAATATGCTCCGCCTGTGTGATCGGCAGCCGGGCCAGCAGCACGCAGCGGATCATCCGCCCGCCGTCCAGCGGCCAGACCGGCAGCAGATTATAGATCCCCAGCATCAGACTGTATGCGGCAAAGGAAGGCCGCTGCATACAAAATGCTGCGCCGCAGATCAAATTGACCAGCGGCCCCGCCAGTGCCGAAAGCAGTTCCTGCCGGTAGCCAAGGCCGGACGCCGCGATCTGAAGATCTGCAAACCGCAGCGTCAGTCGCCGCACCTGTCCGCCGCAGGCCAGCATCATGACAATGTGCGCCAGTTCATGTACTGCCATCGCGCAGAGGATCGGCAGCACAGAGCCGCTGCGGTCAAGCGCCGCAAGAACGATTGCAAACATAAAAAAGCCCGGCCGGAGTTCAATTGCCGGCACCGGTCAGAATCTCAAACGAGCCGGACAGCGCCTCCTGCACAGCCTCCCCTTCCCGCAGCCGTTCCGTCAGTGCTGAAAACGCCTGTACGGTCTTTGTTTTCTGTGCCGCACCGGCAATTTTCGTGATCGCCGCGTCAACCGCCGGTACGCAGGTCTTGAGCGTCCACACAAGCGCCAGCATCGCCAGCAGCAGATAAAGCCGCGAGATCCCGGCTCCCGCTTGCCTTTCGTTTTTACCCCTGTTTTCCTTCATCGCACGCACCTCCTCTGGCAAGCGTATGCGCCAAAAAATATTTTCATGCATCCCTCTTGACAAATCACTGTTTTCTACGTATAATATCCAAGCTGACGGGGTGTGGCGAAGTTTGGTATCGCGCTTGGTTCGGGACCAAGAGGCCTCGGGTTCGAATCCCGACACTCCGACCAAATCCGGCTGAAATCTTTCGATTTCAGCCGGATTTTTCTGCATATTCCGAACTTTTTCCGATGGAGAATTCTGTGACTTTTCCGTCTGACCCAAACGCGACCCAAACGGGAATTCGGAGCGGAAAGCGCCGGAAATAAAAAATTGCCGCCTATCGGAGCATTTCCGACAGCCGGCGCAGTCTTTTTCGCTTTTTTCATCCGACGCTTGCCATGAAGCCGCTGATTTTCTGCGCGGCGTCTTTTTTCATGCCTGCTGTCACATGGGTGTACACGTCCAGTGAAAATTCCGCCGAGGCGTGACCGAGGATCTCCGCGACCGTTTTCGGGTCGATGCCGCTTTGAATTGCCAGCGTCGAGAATGTGTGTCTGAGGTCATGGAATCTGACGTGTTCCTCAATACCAGCCTTTTCTAACAGCTTCTTGTGAATCCGCCCGACGCAGTCTGGGCCATACATCCCGCTGGTCTTGGGCGATGGGAACATATACGGGCTGAACGGGTGATTCTTGCGATCCTCGACCAGAAGCCGAATTGCTTCGTCGCTGAGGTAAATCTCTCGGACAGAATTTTCCGTTTTCGGTTCTGTCACGACCAACTCGCCCTTGCCGCGCGACACAGATTTTGATACAGTCAGCGTCTTCGTCTGCAAATTGAGGTCGCTCCACAGCAGCGCCACCAGTTCGCCGCGCCGCAAGCCGGTACTCAGTTCCAGATAGAACATCGGCAGGACGCCCCATTCCTCCGCCGCTTTCAGGTAATCCCGAATCTTCTCCGGCGGAATAATCTGCATTTTCTTCTTTTCCTTCTTCGGCAGGCGGCAGCCGTTTGCGGGATTGTACGGAATCAGCCGCTCCGTCACCGCCTGTTCCAAGCATTGCCGCAGCATCGTGTGCAACCCTCGGATGGTCTTGTTGCTGAGACTCAGATCGTCCATGTTTTCGTACCGCTGCACTCTGCCGTGCGCCTTCGTCTCATTGTAGAATTTCTGGATTTGCAGCGTTGTAAGTGCTGTCAGTTTGACGTCCCTGATGCGCGGCACGATATGCTGGTCAATGTAGTTCTTGTAATATGCCGCCGTGGATGCTCGAACGGACGGCTTCGCATAGTTCTCGTACCAGAGCTGTGCCCACTCGCCCACCGTGTAGTCGCGCCGCTTCGTGATGTCGATCTTTTCTAGTTCTTCCATCGCCTTTTGCAGCTTCTCTTTGCATTCGCACTGCGTCCGCGCGAGGACGCTCTTTGCGATTGGTTTCCCCGTCTCCGGATCGACGCCTGCTGTGTAGCGCCCCTCCCAGCGTCCGTCTTTCCGCTTGCGGATGTTGCCTTCCCCGTTTGCCCGTTTTTTCGCCATCTGTGTTCCCCTTTCCGTTTTGGTAACACAAACAACTACCACAGAAGAGAGATAAAGTCTAGCAATTTTTTGAAAATTTCGGACATTTTTCAGGAGTTTCCATTTCAGGAAAAAAGCCTATTCTTTGTTTACTGCGGCGCAATTTTTGCGCTGTCAAATTCCCCATCAGCATCCCTTACCGTTCTCGCGCAATCAGAATTATGTAAACTTTCAATTCCATTTGTATTTCGCCACCAGGCATTCTAAATTTATAGCCTTTGCTCATAGTCTTGCGTCTGCTCATGGTCATCCTGTTTATGCCCCATCGCTAGTCGCTTTTGCATCAGCTTTTTGCGGCGCTTGGAGTCGATGCGGATACCCATTGGGTTGCTGGGCGGCGCGGCATTGTCGCGGAAGATCTGTCCCATCTGATGGAACAATCTGACGGTTAAATTCAGAAGATATTCTGACGGAAGCCGTGCGAACTGAGAAGTTATGGACGAAATATGCTCATCTGTAAGCGTCAGAGTTACAGAAGTCTGCTCAGAAGATTCTTCGAGCTGAAAGCGCAAACGCTCCGCTTCCTGAATGATGGCGTTCTTGATGGCACGGAACTCTTTTTGCTGGGAGAGAGGATTGTGCTGCCGAGGTTTGGCTTTGTAATAGCCCTCCAGCGTATCGCGCAAGTCATTCCAAACTGCATAATATTCAGCAACTTCCGGCAGCTTTTCCAGCCCATCCACGATTTCATCCACCTTATCTTTGAGCGACTTTTTGAGATAACCGTATTGTTTTTTGCCGCTGACTGTGCGTAATTCCAACGCAAGCTCCAGCAGCTTTTGTTGAATCGATTCCGGTGGATTTTCAACAGACTCTAGCCGATCAACAATTCTGCGCATGGTTTCCCGCGCCGCTCCGGTCACGTCTTTATAGGCAATATCTTTTTGAACATAGACCGCTTTCAACTCGTCCGCATAGATCATATTCGTTAAAATGGACTGCAAATGTAGCAGCTTGTCTTTGCGCAGAAATCCGTATTTCGGGTCATCCGACCAGAGCATCATGTGAATGTGCGGATGATCGCCTTCGTCGTGAAACGCCGCGTACCACCGAAGCTGCAACGGCGGAATCTGCATGGCTTCCGCAAAGTCTGCCTGTTTGGAGCGCAGAAGCGCCCGCCAGCTTGCGGCGTTATCGTAGCCAAGCCGCGCGGCATCCTCGCGACGCAGCGAGTAAATAATCGTCCAGACGTTGCCCTCATGCGCTTTCAACTCGCCCAACGTCTTTTCCAGATCAACAGCATCTTCGGCTCCAAACAAGCCGTGTTCGCCGTGCTTTTCCGCGCGAGGCCGTGTGGCAATATAGCGCATATAAATGCTGTCTGCGTTTTCATCCAAAAGCTCCACGCCGTCGTGGGTGGCGATATAATTCATATAACGACCGGCACGGTTTGGATTCAGAAAGCCTGCTTTTTGAATCAGCTTTGACATTTTCACACGCCCCTTTCACTCAACAGCGCATCTTCAAAATCAATTCTCCCGTTCGTTCTTTTGACTTCATCCATACTGAGTCCGCGCATTTTCTGATAGCTCCGGGCGTCAATGTCCGTGTCCGAAGCAAGGATATGGTTGTTGACATTCTGCTCAACTGCCAGCTTGAAAAGCTGCCGTCCAATGCGCTCTGCAAATCGGTCCAGCGTTCCGGATAGGATCTGCTGCAAGACTTTTGGAAGGTAACGATCTGCTTTTTCGGCATATAGGAAGCCGGTATAAAATAAGATTGCCTTTTCAATGTATTCGCTGCGGCTCTGGCATTGATCGTCCGCATAACAGTCATCGACGAGCTGCTTACACTCCGGCGTGATCCAGAGTGCAAATTTTTCTTTTCCTTTTACCATTTTTCTGTATTCACCTCGTGTTTTTCGTTGGAACCCCTCTGTTTCCCTTGAAACGGCGGGCTTTTTTCATTCCGCAACGCCCTCCGGCTGTTTTTCGCTGTGTTTGGAACGCCCTCGTAAATCCCCGAAACTGCCCGCACCGCGGGCAGATGTGACCGCCGCGGGGCGCGCACGACCCCGCGGCTTTGTCCTGCTTTCTCGCCGCGGCGTCCAAAATCTCTCGATTTTGCCCGTTTCGGCGTGTTCCCGCATTTGCTGCAAGCGGCTTTTCCCGCGGCCATCTCGTCCTGTTCCGATGTTTTCTGCCAACGCTCCCGTACAGCGGCGCAACGTCCGGTCTTCGGGCTTCCGGCGGGTACACGCTCGACTGTGTCCTGAAAGTCGCACAAACCGCCGACACGGGCGCGACGGGCTTGGATTGGCGTTTTAGCTGTACGCTCAGCCTGTGTTTTCAATGAAATCGGCATATTTTCGCCTTGCCGCGTCCTCGGTAAGCTTCTGCATCTGCCGATCATAGTCCTGTTGGAGCGCGAATTGAATTGGTCGGATTGTGAATAGCAGATTGCCATTTCGCTTGCGACCATCCTTCGTTGTAACTTGCGTCGGCTCTGTGACGAGCAGGTCGCGTTCTTCGAGCGACCGGATGTGTTTGCAAATCGTGTTCGGACTCAACCCAACCGCTTCACCGATTTTCCGGTAACTCGGCCAGCATTGGAAAGTCTGCCGATCTTCGCAGAACAGAAGGTAGGCGTAGATTGCGATCTCTGCCGCGCTCAGACCCAGCGAGAAAATTTCTTTCGGCAGCGGGAAGTAGTCCTTGACCGAATCGCGTGTCGGCCAGAGACTGCGCTTCATTCGCACCCTCCTGTATGCTGCTCCACCCACCGGATGAACGCCTCTTTTGGCACGACGATCCGATTTCCAATCCGCAGCGCGGGGAAATCTTTCTCGTGCATCAGCTCGTAGCTACTGGACGGTGCGATGCCAAGCACCTTTGCCACCATCGCGGCATTCAGGAACAGCGGCAGCTCGTCATAATTCTTGTAGTTTGATTCTTTCATGTTGTCCTCCTTTGTTCGTGTTCATTTTTCCTGTCTGTATTTTGTCTGTCCGAAAAAACACCTCCTACCCTTTATCCGTATTCAGAGGGTTTTTGTACCAAACTTTTTTCAAAAAATTTGCCCTCACTTTTAGTTGCACAACTTTTGCGACGTTTGTACGAGAAAATTTTGGTTGTCGCAAAAAATCCTCTCATTACTAGTAGGGATAAAAATCGCAGTTTTGACAGCCTGTTTTCAAAAAATTCGGAAATTTTTTCGCCGGTCAAAACATCTCCCTATTTAATCCGACACTAAAAGCCGTTTTTGTTACCCTCCTTCGCAAATTTTTTTATTCAGAGGGGAAGATATTTTACGTCCAGCAATAACTCCCTCTATTTGATCCGACAGAATTTTGCGTTTTGAGCGGTGTCCCTCAAAAAACCCCCTCACTGCATAGGCCACGGGAACGCGATTTTTAGAAGCCTTTTCTAGAAAATTCACAGATCATTTACATTTCCGCGCCTGCGCTGCCTGTTCGAACCCCTCCGAAAAAGTCTCTCATGTGGTAGGCAGCGAGAACGCACTTTTTAGAACCCTTTTCGCAAAAGTTCACAAAATGTTCACTCGAAAATGCGTCGTTGGCGGTTTTGAAAAGTCCCCCTATTTGATCCGACAGAAAATCGCGTTTTGAACAGCCTGTTTTGAAAAAATATTTTGGGAACGCAAAATGACCACCGCCCGGCTTTGGCGACGGTCATATAAGAAACCGGCAGCAGGAGCATTTGCTCCCGCTGCCGGTTTCCATTCATCTTCACTTATCATTTGGCTGCGGCAGGATAACAGTATCGCGGTCGTCAACCCGCTGCGGCCATCTGTTCGCAGGCCCAGGCGGCGGCTTTGCGCTTTTTCAGGTCGCTTTGCAACATGGCGAGGTCTTCGCCGAGAAACCGCTTAAGTTCCGCGACGGTTGTATTCTGACGTCGGGCGATCGCCGCAGCTTCGGCTTCCAGCTCCTCCGGTGTCACCGGGAACGTCTGTGCTGCCATAATCTCGCGCAGGACGAGCATCTCCTTTGCCCGGCGTAGGGCTTCCGCCTGCAGCGCTTCCATTTTTTTGTTCAGCTCCTCCTGCGGAGAAAGGTGCACCGCAAATCCTGTCAGCGTCTCATATTGGATGCGCTGTTTTTCCTCAAGGATCAGCAGCTGAAGCTCATTTTCTACGGCTTCCTGCGGAACGGTCAGCGGATATTGTTCCGCGTATTTTGAAAATAACATCTCCTGCGTCATTATACCGTCATGCCTCCGTGCTCTGGTCGTTTCCGGTAATGCAGGCTTCTGTCGTCAGCATGCTTGCGCTCACGGACAGGGCGCTTTGCAGCGCCGTGCGCGTGACGCGCACCGGGTCGAGGATTCCGGCCTGCACCATGTCTGTAAATCGGTCTGCGCCCGCATCATAGCCTATGGCCTCCGGCAGACCGCGCAGCTTTGCCGCGATTGTGCTTCCGTCCCGACCGGCATTTTCCGCGATCTGCCACACCGGTGCTTCCAGTGCGTGAATGACCGCCAGTGCGCCGGTCTTTTCATCTCCGCGCAGCGCATCCGCACAGCTTTTTATCGTAGGGATGAGCCGAACCAGCGCCGTTCCACCGCCCGGCACAACGCCCTCGAGCTGCGCCGCCTGCGCGGCATGGACGGCATCCTCCAGCCGCAGCTTTCGCTCCCAAAGCTCCGTCTGCGTCCGTCCGCCCGCGTGAATGGTCGCAACGCCGGATGAGAGCTGCGCAAGGCGCTCCTGATGGCGCTTGCGGTTAAATTCATAGTCCTCGTTCGCAGCCAGATACCGCAGTTCACGCACACGCGCTTCCACGGCAGCCTTGTCGCCGCCGGGGCCAGAGATTACGGTCTGCTGCTTCGTGACGCGCGCGTGTGCCGCCGTGCCGAAATCCTTGCGGTTTACGCTGCGCAAATCCATATTGAGCGCCTTCTGGAAATACACCGCGCCAAGTTGCACCGCCAGATCCTCCATGCGCCAGCGGCGGCCATCGCCGTAAAGCGGTGCTTCGATGCAGACGATCTTGATATCGCCGTCCATGTCTGTGCGCAGGATGGTGCTGCGTGCGTCGCCACTCAGCGCCTCACAGATGATAAGCAGGTCGCAGCCGTCCTCTGCGCAGGCAATGAGCGCCGGTAAGATCTCCTGTACATTGTCGAGCTTGCTGTCACAGAGCAAAATGCGCGGATCATCCAGCTCGGCGGCAGTCTTTTCCTCGTTCGTCGTCATTTCTGGCGCAAGGAATCCGCGTTCAAGGACGATACCTTGGCGAATTTCTACTGTTGTCTCTTGCTTCTGCGCGTCATCGACCGTCACGACGCCCTCACGTCCGACTGCAAAGCACGCCTGCCCGACAAGCCGGGCAAGCGCTTCATCCTGACAGGAGACTGCCGCGACCTGTGTCAGCGCTTCCTCGGTGTCCACCGGACGCGCAAGCATTTGCAGGGCATCGCACGCTGCGCGTCCCGCAGCTTCTACGCCGCGCCGCAGTGCCATTGCGTCCGCGCCTGCGCTCCGCAGACGGAGCAGCTCATGCAGAAGCGCCTGCGCCAGCACAATTGCGGTTGTCGTGCCGTCTCCGGCGTCGGCGTTCGTTTTCTCCGCTGCCTGCCGCAGAAGCTGCGCACCGGCATTCTCCAGCGCGTCCGGCAGGACGATCGATTCCGCTATGCTTGCGCCGTCGTTCGTGATGAGCACTGGTGCGCCGCTTCCCGCGCGGTCAGAGAGCTTCGCCCCCTGTGCGTTCCGCTTCTGATACAGTGCCACATTTCGTCCTTTTGGGCCAAGCGTGATTTTGACTGTGTCCGCGAGCTGATCTGCGCCGCGCAGCAATTACCCACGCGCTTCTGACTGAAACGTAATTTGCATAAGCTGTCCTCTTTTATCGCAAAAGGCATTCGTGCCTAAAATTTCTTATTTGATCTTTGCCATCAACTCTGCACGGGAATTGACGTTCACCTTTTTGTAGATGTTATAAATGTGCCGGTTCGTGGTCGGCACGGTGATGTGCAGAATATGCGCAATGTTCGCAGGCGTGATACCCTGTTCGAGCAGATTGACGATCTCCATTTCGCGCGGCGTAAGTGTCTGCAGCTCTGTGCGGGATGTAAGCTGCGCGGCTTCGTCGTCCGCACATGTAAAAAGCAGCCGGTGAAACAGCTTCAAAAGCTCTCGTATCGACCTGACCGTCTCAATCTCCCAGTCGGTATAGGGTGCGTCCGACAGTCGGTCAAGCGCGAAGATCGTGCGGATACGGTCGGTTGCGTCGCGCATCGGAAAGCCCAGTGTGCTGACTAGATTGCGCGGACGGATATAGTCTGGGATGACCTCTCCGGACTGCTCGAAGCTCCACTGATGGACGTATACGCCGTCGAGATTATCAAGATCGCGCTGCACAAGACCATATGCACCGCGGTCAGCGTTCGAATAATAGCCCAGATATAGGCTCATCCACTTGGGGTTGATGTTGTAGAGGTAGTAATCGGTAATTTTCAAATTGCCGTTCAGATAGAACACGACCGCTTCATCAAAGGGCACGAGCCGGTTCATTTCGCGCAGCAGACTGACCGAAAAGGACTTGGTACTGCGGTACTTACAGCATTGCAGAGAAAGATCATAGATCTGCTTCCATGGGATCTCCTGATGCGGCATTTTTCCATCCTCCCGTTGTCTTTTTATCCAGTATACCTGATTTTCAGAAAAAAAGAAACGATAATTTGGAGGAAGCCGGAGCCCCGCTGGCAATCAATGCAGGACTCCGGCTTATGTCTGTGCGTGCACAAAAGCTGACGGCAGGGATGGTTGACCCTCTGCTTCTGCGCTGACACAGAAACAGTCTTAGAACTTTTCGAGCGCGTTCATGAACTTTTCAAGCTCTGCGGCATCCATGTGGTAGCCGTGCTTGTCTTCAGGATAGTTGTGCTCACGCACATCTTCCGCCCAGTTCATGTAAGCTTCGACGGCGAACGGGAAGAACTCACCATAGACCTTGGCATGGGAAGCCAGCTTCGGCATCATGCCAAAGGTGTCGAAGTCGACCATTTCGCAGCCGTCCGCCGCGCCGCCGGCCGCGATGGAGATGACGGGAACGCGCAGTTTCTTGGCAATCGCGTTCGTGACCTCGATCGGCGTCAGCTCGATGGTCATGGCCATCATGCCGTTCTCCTGATACTCATAACCCATCTTGAACACTTCCATTGCGCTCTCAGCTGTCTGACCCAGACGCTTATAGCCGCCCTGACGGCTGGTCTGCCAGCCGGACAGTGCGCCAATGTGGCCGAACACGACCAGATAGTTGTCCGTCATATACTTGAGCGTCTCGTTCGTGATACCCATGGGCAGCAAGGAGTCTGCGCCACAGTTCATGTACAGAGCGCCGTTGGCAACAGCCGCTTCCTTGGAAGCGTAGGTCGGGGTTTGCATGTAGAAGTTGATGTGGATGATCTTCGCCGCGTTGCGGACGCACTTGATCCAGTAAGGTGCGAGCTTGATCTGCATTTCGGGATCGGAGCCATCGCCGGGAACGGTCAGGCGGCAGATATCGACATCGGCCATTTCAGCGGCCATGGTCCAGAACTGATCACGCGGACCCGGGCACATCTGAACGATGGGCGTGCCCTCATCCTTGAGCTTCTGCAGGTAGTTGATCGTCTTACGACCCTTTTGCATTCTTGAGCTCTTGACATCGGCTTTTTCAGACATATTCTATACTCCTTTTCTTTATTCTTGAAAACTCAGGCGTCGAGCGCGTCGAGCTTCGCGCAGATATCCGCAACATCTTCCTTTTTGAAGCCTGCCTGCGGGAATTTGAGCAGCATATTGATCTTCATGCCGAGGACCGGACCGAGCAGGTCAGCCTTTTCCTCAACGAATCCGGGAACATACTCCTCGATGACAGCAACGGCGCGCGGGTCGGCAAGAACGTCGCGCAAGGTGCTTTTGGATGTGATAGCCATAGTGGTAGCTCCTTTCTATTTTGCCCGGCAACTGCCGGAAGGTTACAGCGTTGCGGCCTTATGCGTGCAGACCGCCCTCCATGGTGTAGCTCCAGGGTTTGTCCTGGAACGAGAACTGGCTGCCGCCGTCGACCTCAACGGTCTGACCGTACATAAAATCTGAAACCGGCGTGCAGAGTGTGAGGATCATCCGCGCGATCTCATCCGGATTCGGCGCGACAGGCACGCCTGCACCATATTCTGTCACATAGCGCGTCCACTCCGGACCGTACAGCTCCGCCGTAGTCGTATTATTGAAGATCGCGCCGGGCGTGACCATGCCGCCGGGAGCCACGCAGTTGACGTTGATGCCGTACTGCTTGAGCTCCTTGGCAATGCCGCGCGTCATGCCGACAACGCCGGCCTTCGCGGTATTATAAGCCGTCATCATAGCGAGCTTCGGCATATCCTCGCCACGGTACGCAACAGACGCGACCGTCACGACCTTGCCGCCCTTTTTGCCGCGGATCATGCTTCGCGCGGCAGCCTGCACAAGGAAATACTGACCCTTCTGGTCGACATCAACGATGCGGTCGTATTCTGACTCCTTGATATCCACAAACGCGCGGGCGAAAAATGCCGCTGCGACCGGGACTACAATATCCACCGTGCCATAGGTCTGCTCCGCAAACGCAACGATCTCCCGGCAGCTCTCCACGCTGCTGACATCGAGCTTATGGAAGCGGACATCAAGGCCCATCTCCCGCAGACGTTCCTCCGCCATCTGGCCGATGACCTCGCGCCGTGCGCCGAAGACGACCTTCGCGCCGCAGGACGCCAGCCGGTAAATGACGCTCAGTGCCAGACCGATTGTACCGCTCACAACAGCAACTTTTCCCGTGAGATCAAACATCTCACCAACGGAAGGCAGACCCTCAAGAGAACCTGCGGACATCTCAAACATCATTTCCTCATCCATCAAATCATCCTCTTTCTTTGCATTTTTGCCTAAATTTATTTTTCTGTTTTTTCTTTTCTTGGTGCAATTATACCAAGAAGTGTGGATGCGAATAAATATGTAGAACTACGTATTTATCCTACGTATTTTTGCGTAGACGCAAAAACTGCCAGAGGCAGAGTGCCTTTGGCAGCAATGGCTGAAAGCCGCTATTCTTTGTTTACAGCGGCGCAGATTCTGCGCCGCTGGTTTTCTGTCCTGACCCAAACCGTGACCCAAACGCGGAAAAATCAGGTGGAATTATCCGTGCTGGAAACGACGAAGCTGCGAAATTTTCTGAGCAGAAAGGTGCGAAAATGCCTTGAAATGTCCGCTAAAAATATCCGACCAACCTTCGGGACCAAGAGGCCTCGGGTTTGAATCCCGACACTCCGACCAGAAGCAGCTGGAACTGCTGCTGCGGAACGTGGACGAGACGCATCTGCTCTATGGCTCCGACATGCCATACACCAATCTTTCCGCCTGCTTTGGGCAGATGGAGGCGCTGGAAAATACGCAAAAGCTCACAGAACATCAGAAGCAGCTAATGTTCACCGATACAGAACCTATCAGGGCTGACACGAAATCCGAACAGCATACAGTATGAGCGCTCCCCCGCAGCTTCGGCTGCGGGGGTTTTATCTCCTCGCCAAAAGCTCACCCCCCCGAAAAAATCAGCGCGTATTTTGTCAATTTTTGTAGACAAACCGGTGGCGCTATGCTATAATGGTCAGGCTTGATATCCGGTTGACTTTCACCTCTGGGGGTTACGCTGATGAATGCGAGGGCTTGGAGCTGGAGGATGCTGACGCTTTTGCCTCTGGTTCTTTTTTTTGCTGCTGATTTTATGGATTTTTGTGTTCCCGGCGAAGCGCGCCGCTGCCTCCGCAACGGATGCGGAGGTCGCATCCGGCGTGCAATGGCTTCAGGAGCAGGAGGCACACAGCCCCGACGACGTGGAAGCGGAGCTCAAGGCCATCCGTCAGGCGGAGCTGGATGCGATGCGGGACGAATGGCGCGCAAAGCTCTACAGCGGAGAAATTTCCGTCTGGTCGCTGTTTGAGGATTACGCCATGCTCGGCGACTCCAGAACGTCAGGCTTCACCTATTATGGCTATCTGGCCCCTGAGCGCGTGTTCGCCGACTCCGGCGCGACCATCAAAAAGGTCATTGACCACCTGGAGGAGCTTGTCGCGCTGAATCCGTCGATCATTTTCCTGACCTATGGCATCAATGACGTCGGCATCGGGTACTGGCCAACGCCAGAGGATTATGTAAACGAAATCAACAACACACTTGCCCTGCTCAAGGAGCACCTTCCGAACGCCACGGTCTATGTCTGCTCCATCATCCCCGCCCTTGAACCCGCGTTCAAGCGCGGCCCCGCATGGCGGGAGATCCCGGACTACAACGACGCCGTGCGCGCCTTTTGCGAGGAAAATGGCACGCCGTACGTGGATATTACGCAGCTCTGCGAAGAACACACGGATCTTTATCAGGACGACGGCGTGCACCTGCTGGGCGGCTTTTACCCGCTTTGGGGTACCGAACTGATTGCTGAGGTATATGATTATGTCTTTGCCCTTGAATCAAACGAATCCGCAGCTGAATGACCTGCTCCTGCGCGGCGGAAGCAGCCTTTCGCCGGAGCTGAAGGAGCAGGCGATTGACGATATTCTGGCCGAATTCGGCTCTGCACCCAAAAAAAAAGCGGCCAAGCAGGCCGTTCCGGCGCAGAAGCAGCCCGCTTCCCCTGCCCCATCCGCCCCGCTTGTGATCGATGGGGTCGACTTTTCAGAGTTTTTGGACAACGCTCCGGCCAGCCGCAAAACCGCCGCTGCCCCCATTCCCGACCCGCAGCCCATCCGCGAGCCGGTGAAAACGCCGGAAGCCAACAAGCCCCCCGCGCCGGAAAAGTCCGCTGTCACAGAAGACGTGCCTGCTCCGGACACTGCTGCTGCGCAGCCTGCGGCCCGCCGCGTGGGAATCGTGAGCATCCTCCTGCGCATTTTCGCCTTTGCCGCCGCTCTGGCAACCGCGGGCTTTCTCTACACGCAGATGATGCAGAACCGGCAGAGCAGCGCGTCCTTTGACGCTGTCAGCAGTGCCGTTCTGCAATCGATCGATCTGACGGATATGCAGGAGGCGGACGCGCAGATGGTGCGGCGGCTCTATGGCTTTGCACCGTCTGAAATGGACGGCTGCCTGCTCTATTATCCGGCCACAAATATGGGGGCACGGGAGCTGCTGCTCGTCAAGCTCTCCGATCTCTCGCAGCAGACGTCCGTTTCTGACGCCATTCAGGCCCGCAGGCAGACGCAGATGAAGAGCTTCGAGGGCTATGGCGTTGAACAGTATGATCTGCTCTCCAACTCCGTTGTGGAGATACAGGGCAATTATATCCTGTTCGTTGTGCATGAGAACGCAGCCGCTGCCGCGCAGGCGTTTCTGAAAGCGCTTTAAGGAGGAACCGTCGTGAATCTGAGCACGCTCTTTTTTGTCTTCGCGTTTCTCCCGGTCAGCCTGATCCTGTACCTGGTCTGCCCACGTGTCTGCAAGAACGCACTTCTTGTTCTGATCAGCTTCGTTTTTTATGCATGGGGTTCTCCGGTCTATCTGCTGCTTCTGCTGCTGGTAACGGTTTTCAACTATTGCGTCGGCCTGGACATCGGCAATTGCGCAGAATTGGGGCAGCGCGGCACAAAATTCCTTCTTGTGATCGGCGTGCTGTTCAATCTGCTGCTTCTCGGCTTTTACAAATACGCCGCATTTGCCATCGAAACGCTCAACGCCATTTTGCCGTTCACGCTGAACGCGCCGTCTGCGGCGCTTCCGCTCGGCATTTCCTTCTTCACCTTCCAGAACCTGTCGTATCTTTCAGACGTTTACCACCGTCGCGCGCCCGCGCAGAAAAATCCGCTGGATTTCTGCCTTTATGTCAGCTTTTTCCCGAAAATGATCTCCGGCCCGATCGTCGAGTACGCACAGTTCGAGCCGCAGCTGAAATCGCATCCGGTGACGCTGTACAAGGTTTCCGAAGCTGTCCCGATGCTCGTTCTTGGCCTTGCGAAAAAGGTGCTGCTGGCCGATAATCTCGGTGCCGCGTTCCAGAGTATTTCCGCACTCTCATCCGGTTCGCTTTCCGGCGGGTCGGCGTGGCTCGGCGCGATCTGCTATTCGCTTCAGCTCTACTTCGACTTCAGCGGCTATTCCGACATGGCCATCGGCATGGCGAAGCTGTTCGGCTTCGACTTTGACGCCAACTTCGACCATCCCTACCTCTCTGCTTCCCTGACGGAGTTCTGGCGCAGATGGCACATTTCCCTTGGCCGCTGGTTCCGTGACTATGTGTATATCCCGCTTGGCGGCAGCCGTGTAAGCACGCCAAAGTGCATCCGCAACCTGCTGATCGTCTGGATCCTGACCGGCCTGTGGCACGGCGCGTCGTGGACATTCGTGGCATGGGGCCTGTATCACGGGATTTTGCTGCTGCTGGAAAAGTATCCGCTCAAAGGCATCCTTGCAAAGACGCCCTCCCCGATTCGCCATATTCTGACGCTGCTGGCCGTCATCGTCGGCTGGGTGCTGTTCTTCTCTCCTGATTTTTCCTCGGCGATTTTCTATCTTGGGCGGATGTTCGGTACCGGGAGCCGCGCGTTTTGGGATTCCACCGCAAAATACTATTTTGCAGCAAACTGGAAGCTTCTTGTACTCGGCATTCTTGGCTGCGGCCCATGGATTCGGACGCTTTACCGGCATCTCGTGTTCTCGCGGCGCAGTCCTGGCCTTGTGCTTTCTGCGCTGCTTCTGATCGGCATTTTCCTGCTTTGCGTCCCGTATATGACGAACGCCACCTATCAATCCTTCCTCTATGCTCAGTTCTAAGCGAGGTGATCCCATGAATCCGCAAAAAAAGCGCAGGCAGGACTCTGAAAAGCAGCAGCTGATCCTTCAGCGCAACAGCCAGCTGCATGGAGTCCTTCTGGCCGCGCTGCTTGCCGTGGTTCTGCTTGTCTTCGGCCTTGTCAATCTGCTTCACACGAAGCGCGATTTCTCGGAAAATGAGAACCGAAAGCTTCAAGCCTATCCAGCGCTGACGGCGGCTTCAGTTCTGGACGGAAGCTTTATGTCGAAGCTACAGTCTGCCTTTGCAGATCAGTTCTTTGCGCGCGACTACTGGATTTCCGCCAAGCTGCGGATCGACCAGCTGCTTGGGCAGAAGGAGTCCAACGGCGTTTACCTTTGTCAGGACAATTATCTGATTGAGATCCCGGAGGCCCCCGATCCGGCTGTGCTCGGCCGGACGCTGACCGCGATGAAGGAGTTCGCCGCGAAGCACGATGATCTCCGCATGTCGGCGATGATAGTCCCAAACGCCTCCCTCGTTATGCGCGATTATCTTCCTGCAAACGCGCCTGCGCACAATCAGCAGGAGGATCTGTTCACCGTCAATCAGGCGCTTTCGCCCTGTATGCAGTATGCGGATGTGACGCTGGCTTTGAAAGCCCACGTCAGGGACGGCGTTTTTTACCGCACTGACCACCATTGGACAAGCCTCGGCGCATACTGCGCCTTTGACGCCTCGGCGGAGCTGCTTGGGATCGAGATGCCGATCACGAACTATCGCGTCCATGTCCTGACCAACTCCTTTGAGGGCACGCTTGCCTCTAAGAGCGGCAAGCACACCGCCGAGGATACGATCACGGCCTATGAGCCGCTCGGCACCGATGTGAGCTACTATGTGCTCTACGACAGCACGCAGGAAAAGGCCGGCTCTGTCTTTGTCGATTCTGCGCTGGATACGAAAGACAAATACACCGTCTTTTTCGGCGGCAACCATCCGCTTGTCACCATCAAAACGACCGCAAATAATGGGAAAATCCTGCTGATTTTCAAGGATTCCTATGCGAACAGCTTCGTACCGTTCCTCATCCCCTACTATCAGCAGATCGTCATGATCGATCCGCGCTATTACTACGACGATGTAGAGCAGCTTATGACGCAGCGCGGCGTGACCGATGTTCTTTTCCTCTACAATCTCAGTACCTTCTCCGCCGATACCGCGCTTGCGGATACGCTTGGCGCGGCAAGCTGAAAAGGACGGCTATTGGAACGAAAAGCAGGCATGACCGAAATCATGCCTGCTCCGGGTTCCTTCCTCATGTCTTATCAGAGCTGCAGCGAGTTGAGCACGCTGCAGCCCTGATTTGTATTTGAATTGCCTCCGTATATTATTCGCGCTCCATGGCGCAGAAGCCGCCGCAACCGAGGGTGAGCGTTTCGCCGGTATATTCGGCGATGCCGCCGCCGAGTAGGATCGTGCCGCTGTGCGGAAGCGTCCACGGGCTTTCCGAGCGGTTGCAGCAGACTGCCACATTTTTGCCCTCATACTGCCGCAGCAGCATCAGACGTCCGCCGCCCGCTTCCAATACCAGAACCGTGCCGCGCCGCAGGGCGGGCGAAGCTTTTTTGACGCGCGCCAGTGAGCAGTAGAACGAGATTAAATTGCCGTCTTCCCTGCCCCACGGATAATACGCGCGGTTGAACGGGTCGCGGTAGCCGGTCATGCCCGCCTCGTCGCCGTAATAAATACACGGCATACCGGGGAGCATAAACTGTAAAAATGCCGCCATTTTGAGACGTTTTTTCCCCTCTGCAAGCTGCTCCGCCGTAAAGTGCCGCCGGGCCAGCTCTGCCCGGTCGCCGTCACGCGGATCGAGAATCGCGTTGATGGCGCGCGGGGTGTCGTGCGTGGACAGAATATTCATCACAGCCTGCAGCACATCGGGCGGATAATTCTCCGCAATCGTGCGAATAGACGCGCCAAGTCCTGTCCCGTCATCCTCCCCGCGCACATAGCGCAGGATCGCCTTCTGCCACGGGTAGTTCATGACGGAATCGAGCTGTCGGTCGGTAAAATACCGGCGGCGGCAGTCATATGCGATCTTGTTGGACGCATCCTCCCAGACCTCGCCGATCAGAATCGCGTCCGGCTTGACCTGCCGGATACGCTCACGCAGGCGTGCGAGAAACGCGTCCGGCAGCTCGTCGACGACGTCCAGCCGCCAGCCGTCCGCGCCAAGCTTCAGCCAGCGGACGACAACACTGTCGTCACTGTCAATGATATAGTCCATATAATCCGGGTTCAGCTTGTCAATGCACGGCAGCGTCGTGATCCCCCACCAGCTGTCGTAGACGTTTGGATACTGCTTGAACCGGAACCAGCCGCGGTACGGCGAGGCCGGGTCATGGATTGCCTGCTGAAAATACGCGCTGCGGCTGCCGACATGGCTGAATACGCCGTCGAGAATGATCTTCATGCCCAGCGCGTGCGCCGCGCCGCAGAGCGCGCGGAAATCCGCCTCCGTGCCGAGCATGGGGTCGATGCGCTTGTAATCACAGGTATCGTACCGGTGCGTCGACCATGCATAGAAAATCGGATTGAGATATAAAATCTCCACACCGAGCGCGTGCAGATACGGAAGCTTTTCGCGGATGCCGTTCAGATTTCCGCCGTAAAAGTCGTTGTTGAGCACCTCGCCGTTGGCGTTCGGCAGATAGACCGGCGCGTCGTCCTTGTTCTCATGCACCCAATAGGGCGTGATCTTCCCGGTCAGGTCACAAACTCCGGCCTGAAAAAAGCGGTCTGGGAAGATCTGATACATGATTGCGCCCGCGCAGTCGTCCGGGACGGGGATTTTTTCCTCCAGAACGCTGAGCTGCCAGAGGCCGCCGTCTTCCATGTTCGTGTCGCTTTCGCCCTGCTTGAACAGGCGGAACGCGCCATCCTGCGTGGTGATATGGAAGTAATAGAAATACAGTCCGGCATCGGAAATCGTCAGCTCTCCGCCCCAGGTATCGTAGAGCGTATCGTCTGACTGCTTTGCAAACGGGACACGGCGCAGCTCCGCACCGTTTTCCGCCTGCAAAACGAGGCAGACCGCCGTTGTGCGGCAGGAGCACGGGATCATGATGTGCAGCGTGCAGACCTCCTGCCGTTTGAGCGTTCCGAAGGGCGTTTTGAACTGCGAAAGCTTGCTGTCGAATAGAATTCTCATGTGGCGTACCGTCCATTTCATCAGGGAAGGGGCCGACGATGCTTGTCGGCCCCTTCGGAATATTTGCTGTGGTGCTTACAGATCCCAGATTTCCCTGGCGTACTGCTCGACCGAGCGGTCGGAGGAGAAAATGCCGGCTCTTGCGATGTTTGTGAGGGACATCTTTGCAAAGCGGGTGCGGTCCTGATAGACCTCGACCGCGTGCGCCTTGGCAGCCTTGTAGCTTGCAAAGTCCGCGACGGTCATGTAGCTGTCGGCAGCGCCGAAGCGCGGCGTCAGGAGCGAAGCGGCGACATCGTCAAAGCGCTGCCCCAGCACGCCGGAGGTCAGCATTTGCAGAACTCTGTCAAGCTCCGGCGTCAGGAACTGGCGCGGGTCATAGCCGCGCTGCCACAGCGCCTGCACCTCGTCGGCCGTCATGCCGAACAGGAACATATTCTCGTCGCCCACGCGCTCACGAATCTCGACATTTGCGCCGTCGAGCGTGCCGAGCGTGACCGCGCCATTGATCATCAGCTTCATGTTGCTGGTACCGGAGGCCTCCTTACCCGCAACGGAGATCTGCTCGGACAGGTCGGCAGCCGGGATGATGATCTCGGCCAGCGAGACTTTATAGTCTTCAATGAAGACCACCTTGAGCTTGTTCTGCACCTGCGGGTCGGAGTTCACAAGATTGGAAACGGCGACGATGAGCGAAATGATCTGCTTGGCCAGATAATAGCCTGCGGAGGCCTTGGCCGCGAAGATGAATGTCTGCGGATAGACCGGCTTTTCCGGGTGATCCTTGATATCGTTGTAAAGCGTCAGGATATGCAGGACATTCAGCAGCTGCCGCTTGTATTCATGCAGGCGCTTGACCTGCACGTCGAAGATCGAATCCGGATCGACATTGACACCGTTGTGCTTCGCGATATAAGCGGCAAGGCGTACCTTGTTTTTGCGCTTGATGGCCTGCAGATTTTCCAGAACATCAGGATCGTCACGGTACTGGAGCAGCGCTTCGAGCGCGTTCGCGTCGTTCAGGAAGCCGTCGCCGATGAGCGACTGCAGATAGCCGGTCAGGGCCGGGTTCGACTGGCACAGCCAGCGGCGGTACGCAATGCCGTTTGTGATGTTCAGGAAGCGGCTGTGATCGAGATTATAATAATCCCGGAAGATGGTTTTTTCAAGGATCTCCGTGTGCAGCTGCGAAACGCCGTTGATCTTATGGCAGCAGGCCAGGCAGAGGTTCGCCATGCGGACCTCGCTGTTCGTGACAGCGGCCATATACTCCCACTTGCCGGGATCGTTCGGATAGACGCAGTGCAGCTTTTCCATGAGGCGGCGGTTGATCTCCTGACAGATGGCGTAAATGCGCGGCAGCTGCTCCCGGAACAGATCGACCGGCCAACGCTCAAGTGCCTCGGCCATGACGGTATGGTTGGTGTAGGAAAGCGTCGCGCAGGTGATCTCCCACGCGCGTTCCCAGCTGTAGTCGTGCTCGTCGACCAGCAGGCGCATCAGCTCTGGCACGCAGAGTGCCGGATGCGTATCGTTGATGTGCACGGCAACCTTGTCAGCCAGGTTATCAAGCGTATGGTAATTTTTCAGATGCTCGTTCAGGATCGACTGCAGTGAGCTGGACACCAGCAGATACTGCTGGCGCAGACGCAGACGCTTGCCGTTGATGTGGTCGTCTGCCGGATAGAGAACCTTCGAAATGGCCTCGGCCATGGTATTCTGCTCGAGCGCGCGGACATAATCGCCGCGCGAGAACGCGTTCATGTCAAAGCTCTGCGGCATACTGGCGCTCCAGAGCGTAAGCTTGTTGACGGCCTTGGAGCCATAGCCGGAAATGTACAAATCGTGCGGGACAGCAATGACGGACTGATAGCCTGTCTGGGCGGTCTTGAACTTGTCGCCGTCCATCCACTCGTGCACCTGTCCGCCGAAGCGAACCTCTACAGCGTCGTCCTTGCGGGTATGCAGCCACACATCGCCCATTTCGAGCCAGTTATCCGGGAATTCCATCTGCCAGCCGTCGACGATCTTCTGGCGGAAGATGCCGAACTCATATCGGATGGAGAAGCCGGTCACGGGATAATTCAGACCGGTCGCTGCGTCCATATAGCACGAGGCCAGACGGCCCAGGCCGCCGTTGCCAAGTCCGGCATCCGGCTCAAGCGCGCAGAGGCTTTCCAGGCTGAAGCCGAGATCATGCAGGATCTCCCCTGCCGGTTCCAGAAGTCCCATGTTGTACAGGTTGTTGCGCAGGCTCGTGCCGACCAGAAATTCCATCGACATATAATAGACCTGCTTGCGCTGCTCTGCACGCGTCTGCTCAACAAACGCACGGCGGTCGTCCTCCAGAAGCTCGCGCACGGCGACGCATACAGCGCGATATACCTGTTTTTCCGTCGCCATTTCGAGCGAGCAGCCGAACAGCCGGTCGCAGCATTCCTGTAAGTGCTGAAGAAGGTTCTCTTTTGTCATGCTTCTATATGTCCTTTTTCTCTAATATCTTTTTCAAGGGCGCTTACTGTCCGCAGACGTTCTGGAACAACGCCATGTATTTCTGCGCCGGAACGTCCCAGCTGGAATCGACCGCCATATCATTTTCGGCGAGGCGCAGCCATTTTTCCGGCTCATTATAGTACAGCGCAAGCGCGCGGTCAATGGCGGCGAGGAAATCGTCTGCATTGTAGCTCTGGAAAGTAAAGCCGCGCCCCGTCTCATCCGCTTCGTTATATGGCCAGACCGTATCCTTGAGTCCGCCTGTTGCGTTGACGACCGGGACGGAGCCCATGCGCATGGCAATGAGCTGCGACAGGCCGCATGGCTCGGATTTCGACGGCATGAGATACAGGTCGGACGCAGCGTAGACAAGGTTCGCAAGCCCGCCGTCAAAGAGCAGATTGACGGAGACCTTATCGCCAAACCGTTCACGCAGGGTGTTTAAGTACCATTCGTATTTTTCTTCGCCTGTGCCGATGATGACAAGCTGGATGCGGCGCTGGATCAGGCGCTCGGCGATGTAGCACAGCAGATCAATGCCCTTGTGCCCGACGAGGCGCGTGACCATGGCCAGAACAGCTACGTCACGGTCCTCCGGCAGGCCGACGCGCTGCTGGAGGGCAAGCTTGTTTGCGATTTTCCCCTCGCGAAGCGTCTTTGCAGTGAAGTTCTGCGCGATGTTCTCAATCTTCGCGGGATCAAAAACCTGCATATCGATGCCGTTGGTGATTCCGGAGAAGTCTGAGCCTCTGCTTTGCAGAACGCCGTCGAGCCCGTGGGAATAGTACGGATAGCGCAGCTCCTGCGCGTATGTCTCGGAAACGGTCGTCACGCGGTCGGCTGTGACGATAGCGGACTTCATGAAGTTCGTGCAGTCGTCAAAGCGAAGGATCTCGTCGCAGCCTGCGCCAAGGCCCAGCACGTCATAGTTGAATTGCAGATTGCACTTGCCCTGATATTCGATATTGTGGATCGTAAACACGCTCTTCGCATCCGGGAAGCAGCCGCGGTATTCCGTTTTCAGCAGCAGCGGGATGAGCGCTGCCTGCCAGTCGTGGCAGCTGACGACGTCCGGCTGAAGCTCCAGATAGTTCATTGCTGCGAGGACGGCCTTGCTGAAATAGGCATAGCGTTCACCGTCGTCAGCAAAGCCGTAAACGCCGCCGCGGTTGAAATAGTGCTCGTTGTCGATGAAATAGATCTGGAGCTTCTTGCGGCGGGTCTTGAGGCGGAAAATGCCGACATATTCCCGCCGCCAGGCCAGCGGCACGTCAAATGCGCCTAAAAATTCTGTCTGCCACTTGCCGGAATACTTGATCTGACTGTAATATGGGATAAAGAGGCTGACATAGGTGTTCTTCTGCTGAGAAAGCGCAAGCGGAAGGGCCTGCATCACGTCACCGAGGCCGCCGGTCTTGACGAACGGCGCGGCCTCAGAGGCAACTACTGCGATTTTCATACGGTATCTCCTTTGTCGACCACAAGCGGGTGGTCAATTGAGCCGAGCAGCTTCGTGCCCGGGCGAATGGTGACATTTTTATCAAGGATGCAGTACCGGATCGATGCGCCCGCGCCGATCTTGCTTCCCTGCATGATGATCGAATCGCGAACCTCCGCGCCGTCTTCAATGTCGACCTCACGGAAGATCACGGAGTTTTCCGCCTTGCCGAACAGATGGCAGCCGTCGGCGATCAGGCAGTTCGCTGCCTGTCCATGGTAGCCGAAGAGCGTCGGGACGGCGTCGCGGACCTTGGTATAGATGGGAATCTCGCTGCGGAAGAGACTGCGGCGCACATCGGGTTCGAGCAGCTTCATGTTGTTGACAAAATACTCGTCCACGCTCTGGTTGAACAGCGCGACGTTATGGAACGGATAGACATTGACCTTCAGGTTGCCAGCATTGTACTCGGGCAGAATGAAATCCCGTTCCAGATGGTACTTCCCATGCGGGACCATCTCGCGGATGACCTGAATGAGCTTGTCGCGGCGCATGATGAACATACTCATGCCGACCAGATAATCCTCCGGCGCGCAGTAGTCAACAGCCAGATCGACGATCTTACCGTCGTCTCCGAGCTTGACGGCCAGCGGCTGACGGGTCTTGCCGTTGGCGCGGCCCGCCTTGGCAATAACTGTGATATCGCAGCCGGAGGCGATGTGCTCATCCAGAACTGCCGCAAAATTGATCGCGCACAGAACGGTCGTATCGGACAGCACGACATACTCCGCATCGCAGCGGCCGAGAACCGGCATGGCGGTCTGGAGCGCTTCGAGCTTGCCGCGGTAGGCTCCGGTATGGCCGGTGGCATACGGAGGCAGGAAGCGGACGCCCTCGCCCAGCTTGAGGTCCCATTCCTCGCAGTTGCCGAGGTGGTCCATCAGTGACTGGTAGTTATATTTTGTGACAATGCCGATGTTGCTGATCTTGGAGTTTGCCATGTTGGACAGGGCAAAGTCGATCTGGCGGTAGCGGCTGCCGAACGGGATGGAGGCCGAGGTTCGCTCACGGGTCAGCTCACCCATGTTGTTGTCGTAGATATTGGAGAAAATAATGCCCATTGCTTCCATGTTCGTATCCCCCTCTCTCTTATACGATCGCGCCGGCATCGATCACGGTGCCCTCGGCGATGGTCTTGTCCTTGCCGATCACGCTGATCTTCCGCTCTTCACCCTCAATATAATCGCCTACACGTGCGCCGGCCTTGATATGGCAGCCCTCGGCGATGATGGCGCTGCGGATGACCGCGCCGTTTTCAATGGTCACATCCGGCATGATCACGCTGTCGGTAATTTCCACTCCCTTGCCGACCGTGCAGCCTGTGGAGATAATGGAGTGCGTAATGCAGCCCTCAATGTTGCAGCCCTCAGCGACGAAACTTTCCCGAATCTCGGCAGATTTTGCAATATAGCTTGACGGCATTGCCTGATTTCTGGCATAAATCTTATGACCGGCAGTACCGTAAATGTCAAACGCCGGATGCTTGCCGAGCAGATCCATGTTGGCCTCCCAGAGGCTGGAGATCGTGCCGACATCCTTCCAATAGCCCTCAAAGCGGTAGGCATACAATCTGTGACCCGCATTCAGAATGGCGGGGATGATATTCTTGCCAAAGTCATTCTCACTGGTGCGGTCTGCCTCATCCGCCTCCAGAAATGCCTTCAGGACGCTCCACTTGAAGACATAGATGCCCATGGACGCGTTGGTGCTCTTGGGCTTTTTTGGCTTCTCTTCAAATTCATAGATGGAACCGTCCTCGCGGGTATTCATGATGCCGAAGCGGGAGGCCTCCTTCAGCGGAACCTCGCGCACGGCGATGGTGCAGTCGGAATCACGCTGCTCATGGAAGCGGAGCATGGCGGCATAGTCCATCTTGTAAATATGGTCGCCGGACAGGATCAGCACGTTATCAGGGTTATAGCGCTCGATAAAGGGGATGTTCTGATAGATCGCGTTGGCTGTGCCCTTGTACCATTCGGAATTCTTGCTCTTGGCATAGGGCGGCAGGACCTGCACGCCGCCGTGCGAGGAGTTCAGACCCCACGGCTGGCCGTTGCCGATGTACTCATTGAGCTCCAGCGGCTGATACTGCGTCAGGATGCCGACCGTATCGATCTTGGAGTTTACGCAGTTGGAAAGCGGGAAATCGATAATGCGGTACTTGCCGCCGAACGGGACGGCAGGCTTGGCCGTGTTTTCCGTCAGAACCATCAAACGGCTGCCCTGACCACCTGCCAGGAGCATGGCGACACAACGTTTTTTCTGAAATTGCATAGCTGGATCTCCTCCTGTTTTTTTCCTTTGTTCCTGTTTTATTTCTCCGGTTTATTTCTGATATGCTTATAAAAGCAAACACTCATCGGCGGGACACGGAACACGCCGCTGTAGGCGTATTCGCCCTGCGGCTGCTTGTCCTTTTCTGCGTGAACGGGCGCGGGCTGGAAATCGTATCCGCCGAACTGTGCGTCGTCGGTGTTGAGGACAGGTTGATACCATCCGGCCTTCGGCAGCGGCAGGCGGTAGCTCTCCCGCAGCACCGGGCAGAAATTGCACACGGCGATCAGCTCCTGCCCCTTGCGGCTGATGCGGCGGAAAGCGATGATGGAATTGTCGCGGTCGTCGCAGGAGAGCCAGCGGAAGCCGTCCCAGTCGGAATCGTTTTCCCAGAAGCAGCGGTTTTCGAGATAGAAATGGTTGAGCGTGCGGACGAAATGCTGCATTTTCTGGTGCTTTTCATAGCCGAGCAGCAGCCAGTCGAGGCCCTGCGTATAGTTCCACTCGATGAACTGTGCAAATTCATTGCCCATGAAATTGAGCTTCTTGCCGGGGTGCGCGATCTGATAGGCGAAAAACGTGCGCAGATTGTTGAATTTATCGTCGTAATTGCCCGGCATTTTATTGACGAGCGAGCATTTGCCGTGCACGACCTCATCGTGGCTGAGCGGCAGAATAAAATTCTCGGAATAGGCATACGTCATGGAGAACGTCAGCGCGTTATGGTCGCCCTTTCTCCACAGCGGATCGAGCGACATATATTGGAGCATATCGTTCATCCAGCCCATGTTCCATTTGAACAGGAAGCCGAGGCCGCCATCATAATCCGGCTTGGTGATCAGCGGAAAGGCTGTGGATTCCTCAGCGATCATCATGACCGCAGGATTGGCCTGGAACGCAGCCTCGTTGAGCCTGCGCAAAAACTCGATCGCTTCGAGATTTTCCCGGCCCCCAAATTTGTTGGGCTTGAACTGTCTGCGATTATAGTCCAGATACAGCATGGACGCAACTGCATCGACTCGAATTCCGTCGACGTGAAAATAACGGAGCCAGTAGCAGACGTTGGAGATGAGGAAGGACTGCACCTCAGGCTTGCCGTAATCGTAGATACGGGTCATCCAGTCTGGGTGCTCGTTCATCATCGGGTCGGAAAGCTCGTAGCAGCAGGTCCCGTCAAACTCAAACAGGCCGTTTTCGTCCTTCGGGAAGTGCGCAGGCACCCAGTCGAGGATGACGCCGATCCCGGCCTTATGGCAGGTGTCGACAAATTGCATGAGCTGCTTCGGCGTCCCGTAGCGGTGGGTCGGGGCGAAATAGCAGGTGATCTGATAGCCCCACGAGGGGTCGTAGGGATATTCCATGATGGGCAGCAGCTCGATATGCGTATAGCCCATATCCTTGACATAGGGAACCAGCTCCGCCGCAAGCTCCTCATAATTGAGATAGCTGCCGTCTTCATGCCGTTTCCACGAGCCTGCGTGGACCTCGTAGATATTGACCGGGCGTTTGATCGCGGACTGCTTTGCGGTGCGGGCACGATAGAGCGCGTCATGCCACTCGAAGCCGTCCGGCGGATCGATCATGCTGGAGGTGTCCGGCAGCGCGCAGCAGCGGTTCCCGTACGGGTCGGTCTTGTAGACTGTGCGGCCGTCCGGGCCGGTCACGCAGTATTTATATGCCTGCCCGGCCTTTGCGTAGACAGAGACGGCCTCCCATACGCCCTCCGAGATCTTCCGCATGGGAAGATCCTCTGTGTTCCAGAAATTGAAGTCGCCGACGACGCACACAGACTGCGCGTGCGGCGCCCAGACGCGGAACACATAGCCCTCGCCGTCTTCATGCGTGTGGCAGCCGAGATATTCATAGGCGTCTGCCGCAGGGCCGGAATGGAACCGTTTTAAAAAAGCTGCCAGCTTCTGCATACTGGACTCCTCTCTTTCTTCTGTGCTTAAGCCCGCCCGGAGGCGGCATATAAAAACTGTTTACTGTATTTCAATCCTATTATACCTTTTTGTCCGCAGCAATGCAAGTGAAATCCGGCCTTTCCGCGCCGGTTCGTCTACATTTGGAAAAATCCTCAAAAATCACGCCGGACTCTTGACTTCATCGACAAACTGTGTTAAAGTTTGATATATTGAATGCCATGACGAAACCAAGTACGCCCCGATCCATCCTGTCCAGAGAGCTGCCGTTTGGTGCAAGGCAGCACAGGCATCCGGGCGGAATACCTTTCCGAGCAGCTTCCTGAACGCGGTCTGCCCGCAAGTAGGCGAAGACGGGTGCGCCCGATACCGCGCAGTGGGCATGATCGTGCCCGTTGAGGCCGCGCAGGCGGTAAATAGAGGTGGTACCACGGGAGCTTCTCGTCCTCTGCACTTTTTCAGAATGTGCAGCGGGCGTTTTCTTTTATCTGCGATCCGCTGCAAGGGAGGATTTTGTATGGTCATTACTGATTTTCTGGAACGGAACGCAAGACTTTACGGGTCTGACATTGCGCTGGTCGAGGTCAATCCGTCGGAAGAGCGCGACAGCGCCGTTACCTGGCGCGAGGCGAGTCTGATCGCCGAGGCGCAGCCCGACGCGCCGTACCGGCGGGAGCTTTCATGGCGGGATTTTGACCGCCGGGTCAACCGGTTTGCAAACTTCCTTCTGAGCCGGAACGTCCGGCGCGGCACGAAGGTCGGCATTCTGCTGATGAACTGTCTGGAATGGCTGCCGATTTATTTCGGCATTCTCAAGGCCGGGTGCATCGCCGTTCCGCTCAACTTCCGGTATGCGTCCGATGAAATTTCCTACTGTCTCGATCTGGCAGATGTGGAGGTGCTGGTCTTCGGGCCGGAATTTGTTTCACGGCTCGACCCGATTCAGGCAGGCCTGACGCGGGTAAGACTCCGGCTGTTTGTGGGCCGGAACGTGCCGGACTACGCCGAGGACTGCCGCAGACTGATGGGCTTCTGTTCGTCTAGCGTCCCGCCCATCGCGCTGGACGAAGACGACGACGCGGCGATCTACTTCTCATCCGGTACGACCGGCTTCCCGAAGGCGATCCTGCACCGGCACAGAGCGCTTGTCTGCTCCTGCGTGACCGAACAGCACCACCATGGGCAGACAAAGGACGACGTGTTCCTATGCATTCCGCCGCTCTATCACACGGGCGCGAAAATGCACTGGTTCGGGAGCCTCATTTCCGGGAGCAAGGCCGTGTTGCTGCGCGGCGTAAAGCCGGAGTGGATTCTTCGTACAGTCACAGAAGAAAAATGCACCATCGTCTGGCTGCTGGTCCCCTGGGCGCAGGATATTCTGGACGCCATTGAATCCGGGCGCGTCAATCTTGAGCACTATCTGCTCGACCAGTGGCGGCTCATGCACATCGGCGCGCAGCCGGTCCCGCCCAGCCTCATCAAGCGCTGGCTCAAATACTTCCCGCATCACAAATACGACACAAACTACGGCCTCAGCGAGTCCATCGGCCCCGGCTGTGTGCATCTTGGCGTGGACAACATCGAAAAAATCGGCGCGATCGGCAAGGCCGGCTATCTCTGGCAGACGCGCATCCTTGACGAGCGAGGGAACGATGTTGCGCCCGGCGAGATCGGCGAGCTTGCCGTCAAGGGACCCGGCGTCATGAAATGCTATTATAAAAACCCGGAGGCGACTGCCGAGATCCTGCACGGAGACTGGCTCTGGACGGGCGACATGGCCCGTGAGGACAAGGACGGGTTCATTTATCTGGTTGACCGCAAGAAGGACGTCATCATTTCCGGCGGCGAAAATCTCTATCCCGTACAAATCGAAGATTTCCTGCGCAGAAATGAGAAAATCAAGGACGTGGCAGTGATTGGCCTGCCGGATCAGCGGTTGGGCGAGATTGCAGCGGCAATTATTGAGCTGAAGGACGGCGCAGACTGCACGGAGACGGAAATTCAGGACTTCTGCCGGGAGCTGCCGCGCTATAAGCGCCCGCGCCGCGTGATCTTCGCAAAAGTCCCGCGCAACCCGACGGGGAAAATCGAAAAGCCCGTTCTGCGGCAGATCTACTGCGGCGGAAGACTTGTCGAGGAGCAGACAAAGGCATAACCTTCCCAAGCTTGACGAATGCAGTCGAAATGATTAAAATATAATGATAATTTTCATGCGGCTGAGCCGCGAACAGGAGGAATCTCGATGAAAACCCTGATGCTCGGCAACGAGGCTGCCGCGCGCGGCCTGTACGAGGCCGGATGCAGCTTTGTCTCCAGCTATCCCGGCACACCCAGCACGGAGATCACGGAATGCGCAGCCAAATATCCGGAAATTTACGCAGAATGGGCGCCTAACGAAAAGGTAGCGATGGAGGCTGCGTTCGGCGCAAGTCTGGCAGGCTACCGCAGCTTCTGCGGCATGAAGCACGTCGGCTTGAACGTTGCGGCAGACCCGCTGTTTACGCTGTCCTATACCGGTGTGCGCGGCGGACTTGTCATCGGCGTGGCGGACGACGCAGGTATGCACTCGTCGCAGAACGAGCAGGATTCGCGCCATTACGCCATTGCGGCAAAACTGCCGATGCTTGAGCCGTCGGACGCGGCGGAATCGCTGGCGTTCGCAAAGCTGGCGTATGAGATATCCGAAAAATTTGACACGCCGGTGCTTCTCAAAATGTGCACCCGCGTTGCGCACGCGCAGAGCGTGGTGGAGCCGTCTGAGCGGCAGGCATTCACGCCTGTTCCCTATGAAAAGAATATTGCCAAATTTGTGATGATGCCTGCCTGCGCCAAGGCGCGGCACCCCATTGTGGAGCAGCGGACGCTTGCCTTGCAGGCATGGGCCGAGACAGCGGAGATCAACCGCATGGAGGACGGGGCCGACCATTCGATTGGTCTGATCGCGTCCTCGACCAGCTATCAGTACGTCAAAGAGGTCTGCGGCGACCGGTACCCTGTTCTGAAGCTTGGCATAGTCAATCCCCTGCCGGTGAAAAAAATTCAGGCGTTCGCCAAAAACGTTGAGAAAGTTATTGTCGTCGAAGAGCTGGACGGGATCATTGAGGCGCATTGCCGTGCCATCGGCGTACAGAACGTCACCGGCAAGGAGCTGTTCGGCTGCATCGGCGAATTCAGCCAGAATTACATAGCAGAAAAGCTCGGTATGCCTGTCCATTCTGGAAAGAAGCTGGACGAAGCCGTTCCAGCCCGTCCGCCGGTCATGTGCGCGGGCTGTCCGCACAGGGGTCTGTTCTATACGCTGAAAAAGAACAAGCTGACAGTGCTGGGCGATATCGGCTGCTATACGCTGGGCGCTGCCGCGCCGCTTGCCGCCATCGACACGACCATCTGTATGGGCGCGTCCGTTTCAGGTCTGCACGGGTTCAACAAAGCCTCCGGCGAAAAGAACGCAGCGAACACCGTCGCCGTCATCGGCGATTCGACGTTCATGCACTCTGGCGTGACAGGACTGATCAACATTGCGTATAACGAATCGACCTCGACCGTTATCATTCTCGACAACTCCATCACCGGCATGACCGGCCACCAGCAGAACCCGACGACGGGCTTCAACCTCAAGGGCGACCCCTGCACAAAGATCGATCTGGAGGCGCTGTGCCATGCCGTCGGCATCCGCCGGGTGCAGATCGTCGACCCGTATGATCTGGCTGCCTGCGACAAGGCGGTCAAGGAGGAGCTGGCAGCAGACGAGCCGTCGGTCATTATCTCCCGCCGTCCGTGCGCGCTGCTCAAATACGTCAGACACCCCGGCCCCATCGAGGCAAAGCCCGAAAAATGCGTAGGCTGCAGATCCTGCATGAAGCTCGGCTGTCCGGCCATCAGCGTGATGGGTGGAAAAGTGCAGATCGACAACACCCTCTGCACAGGCTGCGGCCTGTGCCGCCAGCTGTGCCATAAGGGCGCGCTGGGCGAATGAGACAAGGAGGCACTGTCATGGATACGAAAAATATTATGATTGTCGGCGTCGGCGGACAGGGCACGCTTCTGGCCAGCAAGCTTCTGGGCAGAATTCTGCTGGAAAACGGCTATGACGTGAAGGTCAGCGAGGTTCACGGCATGAGCCAGCGCGGCGGCAGCGTCGTGACCTACGTGCGCTATGGCGAGAAGGTCTACTCTCCCATTATCGACAAGGGTGAGGCCGATTTTGTCCTCTCGTTTGAGCTGTTGGAAGCGGCCCGGTGGACTGAATATCTGAAGGAGGGCGGCGTTCTGCTGACCAATACGCAGAAGGTCAACCCCATGCCGGTCATTACCGGCGCGGCGGAGTACCCGAAGGCGCTGGAGAAAAAGCTTGCGGCGCTTCCCATCCGCCTCGACGCGATGGACGCGCTGGGGCTTGCGCTCAGAGCGGGCTCGGCCAGGGCCGTTAATCTTGTGCTGCTGGGCAGACTCAGCCGGTATTTCCACTTTACGGACGAGCAGTGGCAGGACGCGATTGAGAAGAGCGTCCCGGCAAAATTCCTCGAACTCAACAAGAAAGCCTTTGCGCTCGGCGCGGAGGCATAAGCATAAGGAGAACCCATGGAACGGTATTATCAGAAGGAAATCGAATGCGCCAGCCGGGAGCAGATCCGGACATGGCAGGACGAGCGGCTCGTCCGTCAGGTGCGTCATGTGTGGGACAATGTGCCCTATTACCGCGCAAAGATGGAGGCGGCGCACGTTGCGCCGGACGATATCAAGGGCCGGGACGATCTTTACAAGCTGCCGTTTTTGAGCAAAGCCGATCTGCGGGAGGCATACCCGTTTGGTCTTCTGGCAGAGCCGCTGGAAAAGTGCATCCGCATCCACTCTACCTCCGGCACGACCGGCAAGCGCGTCGTCGCGTTTTACACGAAGGAGGATATTGACCTCTGGAACGACTGCTGTGCGCGTGCGCTGGCAGCCGCGGGCGCAGGCCCGGAGGATGTATGTCAGGTCGCGTATGGCTACGGCCTGTTCACCGGCGGCTTCGGACTCAACGGCGGCAGTCAGAAGCTCGGCTGCCTGACGCTGCCGATGTCCTCCGGCAACACCGACCGGCAGCTGCAATTTATGGAGGATCTCGGTTCGACCGTTTTGTGCTGCACACCGTCTTACGCGGCGTATCTGGCTGAATCTATTCACGAGCGCGGCTTGCGGGACAAGATCCATCTGAAGGCCGGTATTTTCGGCGCAGAAGCATGGAGTGAGCAGATGCGTCAGGATATCCAGAAGAGCCTCGGCATCAAGGCGTATGATATCTATGGCCTGACGGAGCTTTCCGGCCCGGGTGTTGCGTATGAATGCAGCGCGCAGGCCGGTATGCACATCAACGAGGATCATTTTATCGCAGAAATTATCGACCCGGATACCGGCGAGGTGCTGCCGGAGGGAACACAAGGCGAGCTGGTGTTTACGTCGATCACGAAGCAGGCCTTCCCGCTGCTGCGCTACCGCACGCGCGATATCTGCATTCTGCGTCATGAGGACTGCCCCTGCGGGCGGACGCATATCAAGATGTGCAAGCCCATGGGCCGCAGCGACGATATGCTGATCGTCAAGGGCGTAAACGTCTTCCCGTCGCAGATCGAGACGGTGCTGCTCGAACAGGGCTACACATCCAACTATCAGATCGTGGTCGACCGCGTCAACAACTCCGACACGCTCGATGTGCTCGTCGAGATGACGCCGGAGCACTTCTCTGACTCTCTGGCCGAGATCACGCAGCGTGAAAAGAGCCTTGTCGCCGCACTCAAGGCAATGCTCGGCATTTTCGCACAGGTGCATCTTGTTTCCCCGAAATCCATCGCCCGCAGTGAGGGCAAGGCCATCCGCGTCATCGACAAGCGCAGGATCTAAGGAGGAAAAGGCTATGGCGATTCATCAGATTTCCGTATTTTTAGAAAACCGGGCCGGGCAGCTGGCTGAGATCACGGCGCTGCTTGCAAAAAACAATATCGATCTACGCGCGATTAATATTGCCGAGACGAGCGATTACGGCGTGCTGCGCCTCATTGCCAGCCACGAGCCGGAGGCGTGCCGCGTACTGCGCGAGAACGGATTTATCTTCTCGGCCAGCGAGGTCGTCGCCGTCGGCGTGCCGGATGAGCCGGGCGGGCTGAGCCGCCTGCTGCAGCTTCTGGCAGAAAGGCAGATCGACGTCCAATATATGTATTCGATTTTCGGCCAGCCGAACGGGATGGCCTATATGATCCTCCGTGTTGCAGATCCGGCAGAAGTCTCGTCGCTGCTGCACACGAACGGAATGCAGCTTGCCGGTGCGGCAGAGCTCGGCATTGTTTCATCAGATCAGGAAAGGCAGGAATAAACGATGCAGGAAATGAGCAGAAAAAACAAATTATTCACCGACTCCGTCATTCGCCGCATGACGCGTGTGAGTCTTGCGTGCGGCGCGATCAATCTGGCGCAGGGCTTCCCCGATTTTGACCCGCCCAAGGCGCTCACCGACCGTCTGGCCGAGGTCAGCGCACTCGGCCCGCACCAGTACCCCATCACGATGGGCGCGCCGAACTTCCGGCAGGCGCTGGCGCGTAAGGCTGGGCGCTTCATGGGACGCACGCTTGACCCGGAAACGGATATGGTCGTGACCATCGGCTCGACCGAGGCCATGGTCGACACGATCTTTGCCCTGACGAACCCCGGCGACAAGATCATCATGTTCTCCCCGTATTTTGAGAATTACCGCGCGCAGGCCATCATGGCTGACTGTGAGCCGGTTTTCGTTCCGCTGGTACCGCCGGAGTTCAATTTCGACGCAAATGTGCTGGAAGACGCGTTCAAGCAGGGTGCGAAGGCCATTCTGATCTGCAACCCATCGAACCCGTCCGGCAAGGTCTTCACCTATGACGAGCTGAAGCTCATTTCCGAGCTGTGCATCAAGTATGACGCGTTTGCCATTATGGACGAAGTCTATGAGCATATCGTCTATGACGGCCACAAGCATATCTACATGAACAGCCTGCCCGGGATGTGGGAGCGGACGGTCAGCTGCTCAAGCCTGTCCAAAACGTATTCCATCACCGGCTGGCGGCTCGGCTACGCCATCGCGCCGCAGCCCATCATGGACCGCATCAAGCAGTACCACGACTTCAATACCGTCGGTGCGCCGTCTCCGCTGATGGAAGCCGCCGTTGTGGGCCTCGATATGCCGGACAGCTATTATCAGGAGTTCGGCGCGCATTATGCGCACATGAAAAAACTGTTCACCGACGGCTTAAAGCAGATCGGCATTCCGTTTACCGACCCGCAGGGCGCGTATTTCGTACTGGCTGATATCGGCCCATATATGCGCAAGGGCGAATCCGATGTGGATTTCTGCCTCGAAATGGCGGAAAAGGTCGGCGTGGCCTGCGTTCCCGGCACGTCGTTCTTCAATGAGAACATCAATCACATCGTCCGCGTCCACTTTGCCAAGAAGGACGAGACGCTCTATGAGGCGCTTGAACGCCTGTCCCATCTGAAGGAAAAAATGGGCTGATAACAAAAGCAGCGGCTTCCGAACCGGAGGCCGCTGCTTTTGCATAGCAGATGTTTTTTTCTCACATACTATCCCGACTTAATATTGGAAAGCGGGGATACACATGAAGGGATTTGCAATGCTGAGGATCGGCGAGGTCGGCTGGGTGGAAAAGCCCCGTCCGGTATGCGGGCCGTTGGATGCGGTCTGCCGTCCGCTTGCGGCGGCAGTCTGCACGTCGGACGTGCATACGGTCTGGGAAGGCGCGGTCGGTGACCGGCATGATCTGATTTTGGGGCATGAATGCTGCGCAGAGGTCGTGGAGGTCGGCGCGCTGGTGAAGGACTTCAGGCCCGGCGACCGGGTGCTTGTTCCGGCCATCACGCCGGACTGGAGCTCTTTGGAGGCGCAGGCGGGCTATGCGATGCACTCCGGCGGAATGCTGGCCGGATGGAAGTTTTCAAATATCAAGGACGGCGTATTTGCAGAGTATTTCCATGTAAACGACGCTGACGGCAATCTGGCGCATCTGCCGGAGGGCATGGACGTTCTGGAAGCCTGTATGCTCTCGGACATGGTGCCGACCGGCTTTCACGGCGCGGAGCTGGCGGACGTGCAGTTCGGCGATACAGTGCTCGTGGTCGGTATCGGCCCGGTCGGACTAATGTCTGTGGCGGGCGCAGCCCTTCGGGGCGCGGCCAGAATCCTTGCGGTCGGAACACGGCCCGTCTGCGTAGAAGCAGCGCGGCAATATGGCGCTTCCGATTTTATCAGCTACAAAGACGGCCCCATTGACGAGCAGGTTCTGGAACTGACAGGCGGCAAGGGCGTCGACTGCGCAATCATTGCGGGCGGCGATGCGGATACGTTCATTCCGGTCATAAAGGCTCTGAAGCCGGGCGGAAACATCGGAAATGTCAATTATCTCGGCAGCGGAGAATATGTGCGCCTGCCGCGTGCGGAGTGGGGCGTCGGGATGGGCCACAAGCAAATAAACGGCGGTCTCATGCCGGGCGGACGGCTGCGGATGGAAAAGCTGGCCGCGCTCATGACAAACGGGCGGCTCGATGTAAAGCCGCTGATCACGCACGTTTATGACGGCTGGGACGCGCTGCCGCAGGCGCTCCGGCTCATGAAGGACAAGCCGCGCGATCTCATTAAGCCGGTTGTGCGGTTATGATGGCTCGGAACCGGCTGTCAGATTGAGATAGTAATATTCCGTCTGCGCGGACAGCGGAACAGCGTTCCCCTGTCCGTCAAACTCAAAATTTTGCCCATAGATCGTAACCAGACCGCGCGTATCCAGACGCGCGGTCTGGTTTTGCAGTGTCAAAGCGCTTCCGGTTGTCATAATTCCATAACCGTCAACTAATTCATTATAAAATCCAAAGAAATCGAAGCTGTGCGGTTTGCGGAAAACAGCTTCAACGCAGACCGTGCCGCCTTCCGGGATGGTGATCTCCGCTGCGGCATAGCAGACACGCTGAACGGTTTCCGCGTCCTGGAGCAGATCGTCCAGCCGGCCCTCACTGTAACGTTCGGCAGGTGTGGCGGAGCAGACGCCGTACTGCGTCAAAAGCTCCGCGGCGGCTGCTGCAAGCCGTTTTACCTCGTCGGCAGAGGCGTCCGCGCCGAGCTGCGCGGCGGCGATCTGCCGCAGAAGCTCCGCAAGGGGCAGTTCCGTTCGCGTCACGGTTCCTTCGAGCGTATCCAGCTCCTTCCCCTGTTCGCAGCTGCCGTCCGTATAGCCCTGCATGGCGCAGCCGGTCAGATCCTGCCCAAGCACGGCAAGCAGATGCAATGACTGCCTGTGTTCGTTTGTAAAAAAGCTGTACTGCGGCTGGCCTGTCGCTTCGTCCTGTCCATAACCGTTGATCCCGTAGGTCAGGATCGTTGTTTTTTCCGGGTCTGCGTCGACTGTGATCGCAAGGGTCGCCGCGTTTGCCGTCGTCTCGCCGGATGCGGTAAAGGAATAGACATAGATGGTCTGCTCCGGCAGTGTTTTCGGCGCGAGCGCGTCAGCCTGATAGCTGCCGGTCAGCAGCGTTTGGTACTCCGTCCAGCTTTCCGCGTGTCGAATGTTCCAGCGTTCCTCCGCAAGCTCCGGCTCAGCACTGGCCGGACCAAACCAGCCGGGGAACGCGCCGGGATAGAGCGTGCTCCGCACGGCAGCTCCATCTGCCGTAAGCGACGGTCGGAGCGAATCGAGGTCACTGAGGCTGGAAACGAAGGGGTAGAGCACCGTCACGGTGCAGTCTTCGCCGGAATCATTGCGGATCGTGTACCGATCTGCCACAGTGATCGCGGCGGCATTCTCTTCGGCATAGGGCGCGCAGTCGAGCAATACCTCCCGGTCGGCGGAAAGCGCAGGCTCCGCCTGCGCCAGCGTCAGCGGGAAAACCGGGCCTGCGTAGGACATGAAATCCGCTGCGTCGACCGGTTTGGCAGGGCCGCTGCCGGGGGTACTGGCAAGCTGCCCGCCTGATGGAGAAGCAGCACAGCCGCAAAGCGCGGCGGCCAAAAGAAACGCAAGGAGCAGAGCTATCGTGCTTCGTACTGTTCGCATGGAATTTCCCTCCTGATTCTTCCTGATACTATCTAAGACGGAATTTGCGCGCGTTGGTTGCAGAAATGGAGCAAAAACGCCCTCGCAGCATTCTGCAAGGGCGTTTGGGGATATCAGCAATAGAAATCCTTGATCTTTTTTGCGCGGGACGGGTGGCGAAGCTTGCGGATGGCCTTGTTTTCGATCTGACGGATGCGCTCACGCGTAACACCGAAGATCTGACCGACCTCCTCAAGCGTGTGCGTGCGGCCGTCGTACATACCGAAGCGCATACGCAGCACGTCCGCCTCACGCTCGGTCAGTGTGCCGAGAATCTCGGTCAGCGCCTCGGAGAGCATGGCGTTGGACGTTGCATCGACAGGGCCAGGGGTATTATCGTCCTCAACGAAGGAGCCGATGGTCGTATCCTCTTCATCGCCGACGGGCATATCGAGAGAGAGCGTATCGGCTGCGGTGCGGTTGGCTTCGATGATTTTTTCAATCGGGAGGTTCAGCTCTGCGGCGATCTCCTCCAGCGTCGGCTCACGGCCCAGCTCCTGTACGAGCTTGCGGTTGCAGCGGGTCGCCTTGTTGATGACCTCGACCATATGCACCGGGACGCGGATGGTGCGCGCCTGATCGGCAATGGCGCGGGTAATGGCCTGCCGGATCCACCACGTTGCATATGTAGAGAATTTGTTTCCCTTTGTATAGTCGAACTTATCGACCGCACGGATCAGGCCCGTGTTGCCCTCCTGGATCAGGTCCAGAATGTGCAGACCTCTGCCGGAGTATTTTTTTGCGATCGACACAACAAGGCGCAGATTGGCCTCAGTCAAGCGGTCCTTGGCCTTTTTATCGCCCTCGGAGACGCGCTTGGCCAGCTCGATTTCCTCCTCGGCAGTCAGCAGCTTGACCTGACCGATCTCCTTGAGGTACATACGCACCGGGTCATCCAGATTGTATTCTGCAGCAAGCTCCAGCGGGTCTACAAGCTCTTCCTCGTCGTTGTCGGGAACCTCGTCCATGTCCATACCAAGATCGTCGGAGACGTCCAGCTCCAGCTCAGGGCTGACGATCTGGATGCCCATCGCATCAAACGTATCGTAAATATGCTCGATCTTCTCGACCGGCAGATCCAGCTTTTCCAGCTCGGCAGTCAGCTCGCTCGACTGAATGCTTCCTTCGCGCTTTGCCTTTGCGATCAGCGCGGAAACCGTTGCCATTGCGTCCTCAGTCGAGGGCTTCGGGTTCTTTGTGTTTGCCATTCTTTCGCTCATCCTCATTCATCTGGTAACATTGCCGCGCACTCGCGCAACTGTGTTATTATAACCCCAACTTTATCGTTTTGACAATGCCTGATTTGACTTTTTTTCTGTTTTTTCTTGTGTTTCAGAAAAAATCGCGAGTCCGACGTCCTCAGATCTCCATAATGACCGGCAGGATCATCGGATTGCGCTTTGTTGTCTTGAACAGATACCCGGACAGGTCGTTTTTGATGTTGGCTTTCAGCACACTCCAATCGCTGCGGCCATTCTGGCTGCACCGGTCGATGGCGTGCGCGGCGATCACACGCAGCTCTTCCATCAGGTTCTCCGACTCCTTCACGTAGACGAAGCCTCTTGTAATGATGTCCGGGCCGGTGATGACGCTGCCGTCCTCGCTGGAAATGTTGACGACCACGACGAGCATACCGTCCTGCGCCAGATGCTTCCGGTCGCGCAGAACGACGCTTCCGACGTCGCCGACGCCGGTGCCGTCGACCAGAATCCTGCCGGACGGAACGGTGCCGCCCCACTTGCAGGTGGCCTTTGTAAGCTCAAGCACCTTGCCGATATCGGAGATAAAAATATTCTTGGGATCCATGCCCATAGTCTGGGCCAGACGCGAATGCGCCTGCAGATGGCGCTGCTCGCCGTGGACGGGAATAAAGAATCTGGGCTTGAGCAATCCGTGGATGATCTTCAGTTCCTCCTGGCAGGCGTGGCCGGAGACGTGCAGGCCCTCAAGCTTGTCATAGATGACCTCTGCACCCTTGCGGTAGAGCTCGTTGATGATCTTGCCGATGGATTTTTCGTTTCCGGGGATGGCGGACGCGGAGATAATTACACGGTCAGACGCTGTGATCTCAACCTGACGGTGGCCAGAGAACGCCATACGGTAGAGCGCGGACATATTTTCGCCCTGTGAGCCGGTCGAGACGATCACAAGCTTGTTGTTCGGGATCTGCTTGATCTGATTGATATCGACGAGCGTGCCCGCAGGGATCTTCAGATAGCCAAGCTCTGTGGATACCTTCAGGATATTCTCCATGCTGCGGCCCGTGACCGCGACCTTGCGGCCGAATTTCTTCGCGACCGTAATGAGGCTTTGCAGGCGGAAGGCGTTGGAGGCAAAGGTCGTGACAATGATGCGCTTATTGCAGCCGGTAAACTGCCGCTCGAAGCTGCCCGCGACCGTACGCTCGGACGGCGTATAGCCCTGCCGCTCCACGTTTGTCGAATCGCACAGCAGCGCCAGCACGCCCTCCTTGCCCAGAGCGCCGAAGCGCGCAAGATCGATCATGCCGTCCTCTGCTGTGGCGTCAATTTTGAAGTCGCCCGTCATGACGACGGTGCCGACCGGGGTTTTGATGGCAAAGGCGACCGCGTCGGCGATGGAATGGTTCACATGGATGAATTCCACCGTAAAGCAGCCGGCCTTGACCTTCTCCCCTGCCTCATGCGTAAACAGATGCACCGCATTCTGGAGCTGATGCTCCTCCAGCTTCAGCTGGACGATGCCGGCGGTCAGGCGTGTGGCGTGGATGGGGCATCTGAACTGCTCCATGGCGTAGGGAATGCCGCCGATATGGTCTTCGTGGCCATGCGTCAGGAACATACCGCGTATTCTGTCCTTGTTTTTGACAAGATAGGTCATATCGGCAATGACCAGATCAACGCCATACATCTCATCGTCCGGGAAGCCGAGACCGCAGTCAACGATGATGATATCCTTGCCGTATTCAAGCACGGTCATATTCTTGCCGATCTCATTCAGACCGCCAAGCGGGATGATTTTTAATTTTTCTGCCAAATGATTTCACTCTTTTCTTAAAAAAATAGATAGGTATGGATTAGGCTGCGCAGCGCCGTTCTGGCAAACGGATCACGCGCGGAACAAATGCAAAAAAGACGCAGGAGAACAGGCGCATACAGGGAAGTGTCCTGAGCCCCGTCTCGCCCCGGTCTGCTTCGCCGCTGCCTGCGCTCCATATGAATATGCAGTTGATCTATTTGCTGCGCCGTCCGAGGCGGCGCATAATCCCAAAAGAAAGCCTCCCGTGAGGCAATTCTAATTAAGTATATCACACTTTTTTCAAAAAGTATACCTTTTTTCTATCTTTTCTGGAAGTATTTCCGGAGACACGGCTTTTCGAGCCGCACGAAAAGCCGCGATTTCTGTTGATTTTACGGACATATCTGATATAATATATATAAATTTGTTCATTGCGAAATGGAGGCGACAGTATTTGAAAAAACCTGTCTGGCGTCTGCTCAACCCCAATACGATCTGGTATTTTGTGGCCATGCTGCTCTTCGCCGCCTCAGCTGCCGTGCTGCGGCAGTATTATCTGGCGGGCGGTGCGCTTCTTGCCACGGTGATCGTTTTTATTATCAGCCGTGCCCAGCTCTCCAGGCGCAAGCGTGAGCTTATGAGCTATGTGCAGAAGGCGACCGATTCTGCCGGTATTTCCGTTCATGCCGGGTCCGCGTTCCCAATGGCAGTCATCCGGCTGCCCGACAACGAGATCATCTGGGGAAACCCCAGCTTCTTTGCTATCACCGGCCTCTCCGACACGGCCAGCTATCAGAAGCTCGAAGCCGTGATCCCAGATTTCTCCAACAAGTGGCTGAGCGAAGGCCATTCCGAGATGTCCGGCGACCGGAACATCGGTGACCGGCGCTATCGCATCTACGGCAACTTCGTCCGCTCTGAGGACAGCACGACGACCGTGCAGCTCGCGACGATCTACTTCGCCGACATGACGGAGATGTTCAACATCCGCGATGAATTCATGCGGACGCGTCCGGTTGTGTCGATCGTTCTCATTGATAACTACGATGAGCTGACCACCAATCTTTCCGATTCCGCCATCTCCACGCTTGACGCGCAGCTCAATGACGTTGTGGCGAACTGGACGACGGGACTGGAGGCGCTGTGCCGGAAAATCGAGCGCAACCGCTATCTGGTGATCTTTGAAAGCAAGGATCTGCCCCGGCTTCAGGAGAGCCGTTTTTCAACGCTTCTGGAGGATGTTCGGCACATCACGTCAACCGGCGGGATGTCGGCGACCATCTCGCTCGGCATCGGCAAGGACGGCGGGAGCTTCGCGGAAAATTACCAGTTTGCCTCGCTTGCAATCGAAATGTCACTCTCCCGAGGCGGTGATCAGGCCGTTATCAAGGACCGGTTCAATTTTACCTTCTACGGCAGCAGAGTCAAGGAGACGGACCGCCGCACCCGCATCCGCTCCCGTCTGATTGCAAGCTCCCTGTCAGAGCTGATCAGCCAGTCCAGCACCGTATATATTATGGGGCACCGTATGGCGGATCTCGACGCGCTCGGCGCAGCCGTCGGTCTTCTCTGCCTGTGCCGTATCAAGGGCTGCCGGGCAAAAATCGTAATTGACCTTCAAAAGAACGCCTGCCAGAGCCTGATTGCGGAGCTCAGGGCCATTCCGGACTATGCCGATCTGTTTATATCCGGGCAGGACGCGCTGGTCGAGGCGGACAACCGCAGTCTTCTCATCGTAGTCGACACGAACCGGCCCGGTCAGGTCGAGAGCAGGCCGCTGCTGGAAGCGATCTCCCGCGTCGTTCTGATCGATCACCATCGCAATGCTGCGGATTCTATCAGCCAGACTGTTGTCAAGCTGCACGAGCCGTCTGCTTCCTCTGCTTCCGAGCTGGTGACAGAGCTTCTGCAGTATGCGGTCAATCAGCGCGATCTGAAGCCGATCGAGGCGCAGGCGCTTCTGTCCGGTATCGTATTGGATACGAAAAATTTCTCCATCCGGACAAGCCCGCGCACGTTCGAATCGGCGGCATATCTGCGTAAGGCCGGCGCGGACCCGGTCGAGGTCAAAAAGCTGTTTCAGACAGATCTGGACGATACGCTTCTGCGCTATCGCGTTATCCAGGCGGCGCGGCTGTACCGGAATGAGATCGCCATTGCCTGCGTAGACGAAAAGCTCACCCGCGTGATCGCGTCTCAGGCCGCGGATGAATTGATCAACGTTTCCGGCATTACCACCTCCTTCGTTCTCTTCCCGGACGACGGACAGATCATCATCAGCGCACGCTCCATCGGCTCGTGCAATGTGCAGGCGGTTCTGGAAACGCTCGGCAACGGCGGCGGAAATGGCGCGACAGCCGGTGCACAGATCAAGGGAAAGCCCCTGCAGGAGGTTTTGAAGGAGCTTATCGCCGCAATCGACGCATTCTATTCCTGAATTCCCCACAATTTATCCCTCCGACCCGGTCGGAGGGATTTTTTCAGCTTCGCTTGCATATTTTCCCGCCGGGCGCAGAAACTACCTCCGTAACATCAAAAAGGAGGTTTTCCCTTTGAAACACCGTACCTGCCCGCTTCGCGCCGCGCTTGCCGCAGCGCTGGTTCTGGTCATGCTCTGCGTGCCTGCTCTGGCCGCTGAGATCGCCGTCGATTATACCTCGGAATACAGGTTTACCGCCGCAGACTTTTCTGATTCCGACGGATTGGAGGGCGTCTACATTTCCTCCGTCCCTCCCGCGTATCAGGCAGAGCTTTGCATCGGCAGCCGCGTGATCTGCCGGGGCGACATTCTGCCTGCGGCAGCACTGGAAAAGATGAAGCTGCGCCCGGTCTGCCTTGGAAACGCCGACTGTGAGCTGGTCTACTGCCCGATTGAAGACGGGACGCTCGGCGACGCCGTCACGGTATCCCTGCGTATTCTCTCCGGCACGAATACCGCGCCGGTCTGCGAGGACGGAACTCTGGAAACGTATAAGAACATTGCGAACACCGGCACGCTTTCAGCCACAGATCAGGAGGATCAGGAGCTGACGTATCAGCTTGTCAAGGAACCAAAGCGCGGCACGGTCGAGCTGCATACGGACGGCAGCTTCACCTATACGCCGGATAAAAACAAGGTCGGCAAGGATTCGTTCGTTTTTACTGCGACCGATCCGGCCGGGAACGTCTCGAATGAGGCCTGCGTCAAGATCCGCATCCTGAAGCCCGCAGATAAGGCAACGTATCAGGATATGTCCGGTGACCGCGATGCGTTCGCCGCCATGTGGCTCAAGGACAAGGGGCTTTACACCGGCAGAGTCATTGCTGGCAACCTCTGCTTTGAGCCGGACTGCCCTGTCAGCCGCAGCGAGTTTCTGATCGCCTGCATGAAGCTGGCCGGACTTGAGCAGTCGGACGGGACGATCTCGACCGGCTTCGCGGATGAACTGGAAACGCCCCTCTGGCAGCAGCCGTATCTGGCCGCGGCCTATCAGTCCGGCATGATCTCCGGGACGCCGACCGAGGAGGGGCTGGTTTTCCGCCCGGAGGAGGATCTGAGCCGCGCAGAGGCAGCCGTCATGCTCCAAAAGCTCCTGCGCCTGCCGGGCGATGCCGCTGTCTTTGCGCCGGATGAGGCTTCCGCCATTCCTGCCTGGGCGCAGAGTGCGGTCAGCGCGCTCTCAAACGCAGGCATCCCGCTTGCTGCCTCGGACTATGAGGCGCCGCTGACGCGGCGTGAGGCGGCAAATATGCTGCTTGCAGCCGCTCCCGCAGCCGAATCTGCCGGGCTTTACTGGTCAGAATAACCGAATCGGGCCTGCCGCGTTTGCGGCAGGCCCGACGCGCAGCCGCAGAAACGGCAGGATGCGCGTTTTTTGACGGTGGATTTTTGGGCGCTCGTCTGCTATAGTGTAACTGATTGAAAACAAAACAGGACAGGAACAGGCATGGCAAACAGAGAAAAACAGGATATGACCGCCGAGCTGGCAGAGGGAAAAATCCTGCCGCTCGTATTCAAACTCACCATTCCGGCTGTCATTGCGCAGCTCATTACATTTTTATATAATATCGTCGACAGAATGTACGTCGCGCGGATCGAAGGCTCCGGCATGGACGCGCTGGCCGCGCTTGGGATCGTACTTCCCATCACGCTGATCATGCAGGCATTTGCGAATCTGGTCGGGCTTGGCGGCGCGCCGCGGGCGGGCATCAAGCTCGGCGAGGGAAAGGCGGATGAGGCGAACCGGATCTTTCACACTGCGTTCTGCCTGCTGGTCCTGCTTGGCGTTGTGATCGGCGCAGCGGCGTTCTGCTTTGCGCGGCAGATCGTACTGCTGTTTGGATGCCCGGAAAGTGCGGTGGAGTTCGCCGTTTCCTATCTTAAAATCTATGCCTGCGGCACGATTTTCGTCATGCTGGCGCAGGGACTCAACCCGTTTATTCTGACGCAGGGCTATTCGTGGCTTGCAATGAGCTCGGTGCTGCTGGGCGCGCTTATCAACATCGCGCTCGACCCGCTGTTCATCTTCACCTTCAAAATGGGTGTCCAGGGGTCAAGCCTCGCGACGATCCTCTCTCAGCTTTGCTCGTGCATTTGGATCGTCTGCTTTTTCTTCTCCCGGAAGAGCCTGTTCCGCTTTCAGGCAAGCCTGCTGGGCCTGTCGCCGGGGCGCATTTTCAGCATTCTTTCGCTGGGCTTTACGCCATTCATCATGACGCTGACGGAATGCGCCATCCAGATCGTCTTCAACATCAATCTGAACCGCGCGACCGGCGGCAACAAGGACTATACCGCCGCGTTGACCGTCATGCTGAGCGCGCTGCAGCTTATTTCCCTGCCCCTGAACGGTCTTGGAAACGGTATGCAGCCGTTCGTGAGCTATAATTACGGAAAGGCAGACTCCGCACGCCTGAAACAGGGGATCAAATATGTGACGATCATCGCGTTTATCTACGCGGTCTGCATCTGGTCCGTCTCGATGGCGTTCCCGGTAGTATACGCAAGGCTATTTTCCGCAAGCGAGGCCGTCACGCAGATCGTCAAGCGCTATACGCCGATGTTCCTGATGGGGTCCATCATGTTTTTCGTGCAGATGACGCTGCAAAACGTCAACGTCGGGCTTGGGCAGGCCAAGGAGGCGCTGCTGCTGGCGGTGAACCGGAAGGTCGTCATTCTGATTCCGCTCTGCTTTGTGCTGACGCATTTCCTCGGCTTCAAGGGCGTATACCTGTCGGAGGGCATCGCCGATCTGGTCGCAGGAATCGTGACAGCAATCGTCATTTTTACCAGCTTCCCAAAAATCTTCCGCCGCCGGGAGGAAGAAGTCAAACAGGCCGCGTCGAACTGACGCGGCCTGTTTGATAAGATCAAAAACCGGAAATCAGATGATGTTGTATTCCTTCAGCAGCTTCTCAATGTCGGTGCCCTTGATCTTGCTGAGGGCTTTTTCGAGGGCTACCTTCTGGACGAGGGAGAGCTTCATGTCGGTGGGCTTTTTGCCGTCGCGGAGCTGGACAGTCGCGTTCAGCAGGTCGCGCACATCATATACGCTGCCCCAGACCTCCGGGACGCCGCGGTCGACGTTCAGGAGCGTATAGACAGCCTCCATGCCGGTGCGCATGGAATATTCGGTCGTGAAGATGGTGTCGCGCGGGGTCTCGGCAAACTGGCCGAGGAAGGCGAAGTTCACAGCACCGTCGGGCACGACCTTCGGGCGGTCGCCATAGGCGCGCGGCATGAAGAACGCGTCGATATACGGCATCATGACGGGAACGGTGTTGGCGCTGTTCGAGGCCAGCTCTTCGATCTGATCCTCCGGCACGCCGATGTGGTACAGCCACTCCATGCAGATCTCCTTGCCGGTGCACTCGCGCATGGGCTTCTTCACATAATCGCCGGGCTTATCGGTAAACAGCGAATAGACCCAGACAAGGCAGTGATCTTTGGGCTGTGCGCGGAACTGCGGCTGGCGGTTGATCGTCCAGCTCATGAGCCAGCTGGAATCCTTGACGGTGACGATGCCGCCGGTCACAACATGACCGGTGAACGGGTCACGCTTGCAGACGTTCTTGATATAGGGAATGATTCTCTGGTCGAGTGTTTCAACAGTCGCGCTCATCCAGTTCGTCTGCTCGGGGTCATAGCAGAACTTGTCAGGATGGCCGAAGGACGGATCCTGTGCGGCGATCTTGCGCCACATATCCCAGCCGCCGCCGGGCTTGATCTCCGTGTTATAGGGGGCAGGTTCGTTCTGGCTGCCGCGGGAGGAATTTTCGACACAGCCGCCATTGGTAATAAAAACAAGATCGTTTTCTGTCAGATCGATGGCGTCCTCTTTCCCCTCGCGGATGATATCGATACGCTTGGCAAGCTTGCGGGCCGGGGTGCAGTCGAATTCCACGTTCACGACCTGAACGCCATAATGGAATTGAACGCCGAAGCCCTTGAGATACTCGATCATCGGCAGAATCATGGACTCATACTGATTATATTTCGTGAAGCGCAGCGCCTTGAAGTCGGGCAGACCGCCGATGTGGTGGATATAGCGCTGGATATAGAGCTTCATTTCCAGGGCGCTGTGCCAGTTTTCAAAGGCAAACATCGTGCGCCAATAGAGCCAGAAGTTGGAGTTGAAGACCTCGTCGTCAAAGAAGTCTGTTATGCGCTTGTCCTGCAGGTCTTCATTCGGGGTGAAAAACAGCTTCATGATCTCCATCGCACCCTTGTCGGAAATGTCGAACTTGCCGTCGGTATGCGCGTCCTGACCACGGTTGACGGTAGCGCGGCAGAGGGAATAGTTCGGGTCTTCCTTGTTCAGCCAATAATACTCGTCAAGGACGCTTACGCCCTCGGTTTCAATGGACGGGATGGAGTGGAACAGATCCCACATGACTTCAAAATGGTTGTCCATCTCCCGGCCGCCGCGCATGACATAGCCGACGTTTTCAAATTTATAGCCGTCGCAAGCGCCGCCGGGAATCGAATCCTTTTCCAGAATATGCACGTGTTCGCCCTTCATCTGGCCGTCACGGACAAGATAGCAGGCTGCCGTCAGCGCCGCGAGGCCGCTGCCGACGATATAGGCCGATTTCTGATCGACGCCCTCCGGCTTTTTGGGCCTTGCAAATGCTTCATAGTTACCGCTCGAATAATACATGATTCATACCTCCATAAAAAGTCTGGAAACAATGCTTTATGTTTCCCTTTCGATGGTATGAGCATACTACGGATTCAAAAAATACACAATAAGCAGAAAACGCCCTGTGATAAAGTTCTTATCACAGGGCGTTGATCTGTTCAATTTCTTATCAATCAGCCGGATTTGATGGAGTGTCAATCCGGAAGCGGCCAAGCGCGGCGGAAACGCTGCCGTGGATGACGCAGTCCAGCCGGTCGATGATTTCTTTCGGTTCGCCCTTCATGTCGTGCTTGATCCAGTCGAGCATGAGGCCGACAAAGGCGTATTTATAGACGTTGGCGATAAACGCCTTGTCCTCCGGGCGGACGGACATACCGACGGCCTGCTCTTCGACCACGCCCTCAAGCAGATCGTAGGTCAGCTTATAGAGATAAGTTTCAACCTGTTCACGGCTGACGGAGTGGTAGACGTTCATAATGAAGGGCTTGTTCGCCAGAACGGCCTCGAAGATCTGCTCAAAGCCCTGCTGCCATGTTTCATAGGTCTTCTTTCCTGCCAGCGCCTTCGCCGCGTCCTCCTGACACGACCATTCGACCAGATCATAGATGTCCTTGAAATGATAATAGAACGTCATGCGGTTGATGCCGCAGTCGTCGGCGATATCGCTGATGGTGATTTTATGGAGCGGCTTTTGCAGGAGCAGATTTTTAAGCGACTGCTCCAGCGCGCGTTTGGTCAGATCGGACATAGATGCCTCCTGTCTCGAACAGCGTTCGGGCGCTTTTCTTCAGATTACCCGCTTTTTGCTGAAATGTCAAGACAGCGGCTTGACAGGCAAGTGTACTATGTGTATAATACAGGTAGAAAGTGTATGACTTGAGTAATACGGTGGTGACGGATATGGTGTCGTTTGAGGCGTTCCGCGCAGTGGATGGGATGCCGGTGTATCTGCAAATTATCAACTTTATCAAGCGTGGCGCGATCGCAGGGACGATTCAGGACGGCGACGAGCTGCCGTCGCGCCGGGTTCTGTCGGCGCTGCTCGGCATCAACCCGAATACGGTGCAGAAAGCGTTTCACATTTTGGAGGAAGAGCATCTGATGGAATCGCGTACAGGCGCAAAAAGCTGCATGACGCTGCCGCCGGATATACTGGATGCGCTGCGGCGGGAGGTCTTATCAGACGAGCTGCGCACCATGGCCCGCACACTGCGGCAGCTGGGAATTTCCAAAGAAGAAGCGCTGCGTCTCATCGAGCAGGCGTGGGAGGAGGAAGCGCAATGAAAAAACAGGTATCCGTATTCGGATTGCATACGCGTGCGGCGCTGAACTGGCTGCTGCTGGCAGCGCTGGGGTTGCTGGCGGTCGAGTTGATCCTTGCCGGGGTGTGTATCGCGCGCGGAACAGCGCTTACGCTGTCCGGCAGCAGACTGGAAACTGCGCTGCAGCATTCGTTCCGGGCCGGAATTATCGCGCTTCAGGTGCTGCTGGCATCCAGCCTCGGTTCAAACAGCCGGTACGGCTATACGCTGCGGCGGCTGCGGGTATCGGAGCGCTGCGTCTTCCTCTGGAGCTGCGTTTGCAATACGCTCTGCTTTGCGGTCTTGTGGTGTGTGCAGATCATGGCAGCTGTGGGCGCGGCATTCTGGAACGCAAAAAGCGCCGTGTATTCGGCTGGCCCGCAGGGCGTGTTTGTGGATTTCTACCGCAGCGGCTTTCTGCATGGGCTTCTGCCGCTGGCAGACGGGTATGTATGGGCGCGCAACGCACTGTTCGTGCTGGCGCTGGGCTGCGTGACCGCGTGCATACAGCTTGGGCTGCGCAGAAAGGGCAGCCGCAACTGGCTGGTCTGCATGGGGCTGACGTTCCTTCTGGTGCTGAACCTGTCAGTCCAATATACGGCGGGCAGAAGCACGGGCATTTTCCATGCGATTACGGCGCTGCTTGTCGGGCTCGGCTTTCTGGGGTTCGGGCTGACGCAGACACATAACGGAAAGGACGGGCTGGCAGATGAAGTGGAGTAAACGTCTTTCACGGTACACGCTGCCCGGAATGGGGCTGAATTGGGACGCTTCGTATTTCGGTCTGCTGTTTCTGGCGATGGTTTTGATCGTACTGTATACGTTTCTGCGGGAATATCAGAACGCGCTGCGCGAACTCTATATTTTTCGCTACGGGACACAGATTCTGCGGCAGGGCGCTGTCATGCCGTCTCTGAATACGCTTATCCGGCACAAATTCACTGTCTTCTGGGCCTACGCGGTTTTCTGCGCGCTGCGTGCATTTGCCAACTACTGGTCGTTTTTCACAGAAACGAAGAGCATTTACCTCATGAAGCGTCTGAAGGATCCAAACGAGCTGCGCAGGCGCTGCATTGCGATTCCTGCGGCCGCCTGCGGCGCGGCGCTGGTTCTGTTTTTGCTGCTGTTACTGGTGTTCGTTCTGATTTACCGAACCGGTGTTCCGGCACGCTGTATGCCGCCGGAGGAAACTTTAAATATCTGGGGGGCGTTTTTCTGATGCTGGAAATCAAAAATCTCTGCAAGCGCTACGGCCAGACGCAGGCGCTGGACAATGTGCAGCTTTCTGTCGGGCCGGGCGAGATCGTCGGCCTGTTCGGCGAGAACGGCGCGGGCAAGACGACGCTGATGAAGTGCATTCTGCAGCTGATCTTATATGACGCGGGCGGCATTACGCTGGACGGCAAACTGATCACGCGGCAGAACATCGGCCGGTTTTCCTTCGCCACGTGTGAGCACAGCTTCTTCCCCGCCCTGACCGCCAAAGCCCACCGGGAATTTTATGAGGAGCACTTTGAGACGTTCCTCGGCAGGCGTTTTGAGGGCCTGATGGACTTCTTTCAGCTTCCGATGGACAAGCCCATCCGCAGCTTCTCGACCGGGCAGAAAAACCAGTTTGAGGTCATCATGGCCCTGTCGCAGGGCGCGGATTATATCCTGATGGACGAGCCGTTTGCGGGAAACGATGTTTTCAACCGCGAGGATTTTTATAAGGTTCTGCTCGGCATTCTCGAGCCGCACGAAACGGTGATCTTGTCCACACATCTGATTGAGGAAGTGACGGGCTTTATCGGACGGGCCGTTCTGCTGCACAAGGGCCAAATCGCGGGCGACGTGCAGACAACAGAGCTGGACGAACAGGGCAAAACACTGATGGACTATGTCAAGGAGACGTACAGCTATCAATCTGACCGCGTTTCCAGAGCGCTGACCGAGCTGACCGGCAAGGAGGACGAGGATGCGTAAAACGCTGATGATCTTTCTGGCGCTTGTACTGGTGTGCGGCTGCGGCACGGCATTGGCTGCGCAGGCGGTCAGTGCGCCGCGCGAGGAAATTTTGTTTCAGGAGCACATATTCTCCGGCGACCCGGCTGCGGCCGATGGGCTGACCGTGCAGCTCAAAACCGGTATGCGGTACAAGCTGAACTGGGAGAGCACTGTGCAGTTTTCCGCGCAGGATTATCGTGCGGAGACGAGCTTCCGCTTTCTGCCCGCCGGACAGGCGGAGCAGCCGGAGATGAGCTACCGCGGCGTTGAGATCAATTTTTACCGCGACGCGGCCACGACCGGCAGCGACGATGTCTTCGGCTTCTCAACGGCGTATCAGTCCCTGCTGGACACGCTTTCGCCCGGCGAGAGCGGCTCCAGGACGATCCGTTTCGCGGATTATTACGACGAGTATCCGTTTGAGTTTTCCATCGATCTTCCGGGCGTTAATTATGACCCCCTTGTCAACTGGCAGGACGCCTCAGCGGACAGCGAATGGCTTGGTGAACGTGCACAGGTCGCGCTGGGCTGCTTTTTCCGCATCCCTGTTCTGCCGGATGAGTACGTAGAGCTTGGCATTGACAAGAATATGGACGGAACGGGTTCGGGCCGCAGCATTTCCAGCGTCATGGAGGGCGACCGGTTCTGGATGAACGTAGAAAGCGTTATAACGGACGACACCTGCTTCTTCTGGTTCGGCAACCGGACGGATCAAGACCGGCTGGTCGACACAAGCCGCATTCCGGGCGGCTATGGCATCTATATGCTCCCCTACGGGCCGCTTGCCCCGGATGCCGAGGCCAGCGCATTTTATGGCGGGAACGAAAACGAGGTCTACACCGATCGGCTGACCTGCTTCTTCCCGGTCGACCCGGAGACGCGCATCGAGCACCTTGGCCTGACGCCGAACAAAACGCGGCTTTTGCTTCATACGGTTGAAAATAACACATATTATGTAACCTTAATCGACTGCAAAACAGGTGACACTCTGCAAAAGCTGGCGATATCGGACTTTGATCCGAAAGATAATTATGTAAACATAACAGAAACAGCGGATTTCGTCTGCATCCAGCAGACCCAGGGGCGCATCTGCGTTCTGACACAGAACGCGGATGGACTGTATCAGCTCGTGCTGCGTTCCGATTATTCGCCCGATGATCTGTATTCGCCGGTATACGCGACTGTCCGCGCGATGGCCTTTGACGGAAAACGGCTGGCCATAGTCAACAACGACGAGACTGTCCTGGCGAACGATGACAACCGTACAAAAAGCTATCTTGCCGGAACCACCGAGGCACTTATCACGCTGGACGGCGCATACTTTGACAACTGCGGCTTTACACTGACAGTCTTCGATCAAACAGGAGTCGCCTATAGCGGCGCTTATGTCAGCAGCTTGGAAAGCGTCAATTATCTCACAGGCGGGACGCTCAACATGGACCATCTTGTTCTGCCATACTCTATCACGCTCAGCTGGCAAAACGGCGCAACGTAATCAATATTTATCTCCCTCTGCCCAATTTGGGCAGAGGTTTTTTTATTTTGGGGCTTGACAAATACAACTCTTTGTGTATAATAATATTAGTAATGATTATTATTTCTATTTTAGGAGGATATCCAATGAAAAACAATTCCAACACACTCGGCCTGCACAATATGAACGGGCTGTCCGCAGACGACAAGCGCACCTGCGCCCTGAATGACATGAACTGCCGCGCCGGTCAGCCGGAGCAGACTGCGTCTTTGCAGGATATGAACGCGGTGAACGAGCAGCCAGACATGGCCTGCAGCATCACAAACATGAACTGCCGCAAGGATTGACGTCCCGCCTCCCCGCCTGTATGCGCAAGCGTGCAGGCGGGGCCTGTATATCTGCCCGCTGTTCACGGAAAGCTATGCAAAAGGAGGCTTTTCCATGAATAAGAAGCAGAAAAAAGAGCCGTTCAGTCTGAAAAACATGAACGGCCTGTCCCACGACGATGCGCGCACCTGTGCGCTGGACGATATGAACTGCCTGAACGGGCAGGAGGAACACCGTTCCTCCCTGCAGGATATGAACGCCGCCCGAAGCAGGCCTCACAGAAAGTATCACCTGACAGATATGAACGGCGAGGACGGGCGCTAACCTTAGGCGCGCACATTTTGTAGGGGCCGATGCCCACATCGGCCCGGCAGAGCGTACCGCTTTTTGCGAAAATCTTCGGCGAATTCGCTGCTGTCAAACAGGCCGACGACTCTGTTCGCCCGCAGAATGCACGGCTTTTTTCGGAAATCCTCGGCGAATTCGTAACTTCCCAGCGGGCCGATGTGGGCATCGGCCCCTACATTCGTGTAGGTAACTGCATACGAATTCGCCGAAAAACTCCATAAAATCACTGTATCCTGCCGGGCGGAGCCCCGCCCCTACCAAGTGCTATGGCAAATCAAACATTCGTAAAATGATAGGAATGCCCCAGGTCGTAGGCCATTTTGTCGCTTTCGGAGATAAAGTCCATAAAGCGGTTCGCGGCAGAGGTCGGCGCGACATCGCGCAGCGTACACATACAGACCGAGCGCGGCGGGATCTCAAAGTCGGTGCGCAGCGGCAGGATGACACCCCGTCCAAGGCCGGACTGCGAAAACTCCTCCGTCACGCAGGCCACGCCAAGGCCGATGCGGGCCAGCGAAATGAGCAGATTGTGCGAACCCAATTCGATCTCCGGCTTGATGCTCACGCCATGCTGCTGAAAAAACTGCTCGACATAGATGCGGGAGCTTGCCTTGCGCTCCAGCAGGATCAGCGGGAATGCCGCGATTTCTTCCATGGAATGTACGTGGTCAAAATCGCAGTCATAATTCGGCGCGGCGACAAAGAGCTGGTGTGTGTCGAAGCAGTGCCGGACGGAATACGCGTCCTTGTCCTTCGGCTCGCTGGCAAACGCGATGTCGACCTGACCGGCGTGCAGATAGTCGAGCACCATCTGGCTCGTACCGTTCAGGATACGGATCTGGATGGCGGGATAGTTCTGGTGGAATGCCTCAAGGCGCGAAACCAGATAGGTCTTTGTGACCGTATCGCTTGCACCGATGATCAGCTCACCCGTGAGCAGCTGGCGCGACTGCGCAAGCTTTTCCTCGCCGCACTGGATAAGCCCCAATCCGTGCGAGACATAGTCCAGCAAAAGCTTTCCCTCGCTGGTCAGGACGACGCCGCGCGTGCTGCGCGAAAACAGCCGGACCTGCAGCTGCTCCTCCAGCTGCTTGATGGACTGGCTGACTGCCGACTGGGATATAAACAGGTTCTGCGCCGCAGCGGAGATATTGCCCATACGGGCGACCTCCTGAAAGACGCGGTAAAGCTCTAATTTAACAGCCATGGTTGCCTCCTGCCATTACTTATATTTATAGTGCTAATAGCAATGATTAAAAACATCTATTTTACTTATTGCCTGATTCCGATTATAATAGCCAAAAATGAAATTGTCCAGCACGAAGTTTATATCGTTGCCAATATAGTTCCGGATGTACGGCCCGGATGTCTCTACCGCAGCGCCAAAGCTGCGACTATTGGAAGTTCGCTCACGCAGGGCTTTGCGGTCCTGCGCGCGGCTTTTTATCATTGGCAGCAGGTTTTATCCCCGCTGTCTATTTTTATTATGTTTTTGGAGGAAGCTATGCAGGAGCTGAAGGATCGCATCGTCAAGGAGGGCAAGATTCTGCCCGGAAACATTGTAAAGGTCGACGGGTTTCTCAATCACCGCGTCGACTGTGCGTTTATGGGACGCATCGCAGATGAATTCAAAAAATATTTTGATCTCGACAACGTAGATCTCATTCTGACCGCAGAGGCCAGCGGCATTGCCCTTTCCGCGATTTGCGCGTACCGGTACGGCAAGCCCATGGTTTATGCGAAAAAGGCCAAGAGCGACAACATCGAAGGCGGCCTGTATCAGAGTGAGATTTTTTCCTATACTTACAAGAAAAAGGTCACGCTGCTCGTCTCCAAGGAGTGGATCCATCCCGGCGACCGCGTGCTCGTGATCGACGATTTTCTGGCGCGCGGCGAAGCGCTGCGCGGTCTGTGCGAGATCGTGCAGGCTGCGGGGGCTGAGCTGGTCGGTATCGGCTGCGCGGTCGAAAAGGGCTTCCAGGGCGGCGGCGACAAGCTGCGCGCGGCGGGCGTGAACCTGCACTCTCTCGCCATCATCGAAAGCGCGGAGCCGGGCAACATCGTATTCCGGGAGGAAGCATAATGGAAACTGTTCTGATTCTGGACTTTGGCGCGCAGTACAGCCAATTGATCGCCCGCCGTGTGCGCGAGCAGAACGTGTACTGCGAGGTCAAGCCCTGCTCCATCTCCCCTGCCGAGATCGAAAAAATTGCCCCCATCGGCATCATTCTCTCCGGCGGCCCGCAGAGCGTTTATGAATCTGTTTCCCCGCACGTGGACCCGGCGCTTTTTGCGCTCGGCATCCCCGTTCTTGGCATCTGCTATGGATGCCAGCTCATGGCATATTCGCTGGGCGGCACCGTTGCAGCAGCGACGGAAGCGACCGCCCGCGAATATGGCAAGACGCTGACCGAGTTCGATACAGACTGTTCGATTTTCCGGGGCCTTCCCGCATCCAGCGTGACGTGGATGAGCCATGGCGACTATATTTCCCAGGTGCCGGACGGCTTTGCCGTCACGGCAAAAACCGCTGTCTGCCCGACTGCAGCAATGGCCTGCCCGGAGAAAAAGCTCTATGGCGTGCAGTTCCACCCGGAAGTGCAGCACACCGTAGAGGGCAGCGAAATGCTCCGCCGGTTCCTCTATACCGTCTGCGGCGCGTCCGGCGATTGGACGATGGCAGACTACCGGCAGACCGCGATCCGCTCTATTCGGGAAAAGGTCGGTTCTGGCCGCGCGCTGCTGGCGCTGTCCGGCGGCGTAGATTCCTCTGTCGCTGCAGCGCTTATGGCGGAGGCTATCGGCAGCCAGCTCACCTGTGTATTTGTTGACCACGGCCTGATGCGCAAAAATGAGGGCGACGAAGTAGAAGCTGCGTTCAGCAAGTGGGATATCCATTTTGTCCGCGTCAACGCGGAAGACCGCTTCCTTTCGAAGCTTGCGGGCGTTTCCGACCCGGAGACGAAGCGCAAGATCATCGGTGAAGAATTCATCCGTGTTTTTGAGACAGAAGCCAAGAAGATCGGCGCGGTCGACTATCTTGTGCAGGGTACGATCTACCCGGACGTGATCGAATCCGGCCTCGGCAAGTCCGCCGTCATCAAGAGCCACCACAATGTTGGCGGATTGCCGGATTATGTCGACTTCAAGGAGATCATCGAGCCGCTGCGTATGCTCTTCAAGGATGAGGTGCGTCAGCTTGGCCGCGAGTTGGGATTGCCGGAATATCTGGTCATGCGGCAGCCCTTCCCCGGCCCCGGCCTCGCCATCCGCGTGATCGGCGATATCACCAAGGAAAAGCTCGATACGCTGCGCGACGCGGATTTCATCTTCCGTGACGAGATCGCCAAGGCTGGTCTTGACCGCAGCCTCAGCCAGTATTTCGCCGTTCTGACCTCCATGCGCTCCGTCGGCGTCATGGGCGACGGTCGGACGTATGATTACACACTTGCTCTGCGTGCTGTCAACACCAGCGATTTCATGACCGCCGACTGGTCGCGCATCCCCTACGACGTCCTCGACCGCATCTCCGTCCGCATCGTCAACGAAGTCCGCGGCATCAACCGCATCTGCTACGACATCACCAGCAAACCGCCAGCGACGATTGAGTTTGAATAAATTGAGAAGTCGTAAAAGCCCAGTGTTTATGCGAGTTTACGGCATTTCGAGAGGTCTTTTGATAACAATTTGATAACAGTCATATAAGAGCCATTATTCTTGCAATCCAGTGGTTTACGGGTTACAGAATGATTTAGAGTTGGTTTTGTATGACAAAATAAATCCATATTATAAAGCCCTTAGCTGTGGGTAGTAACTCATAGCTAAGGGCTTTTTTGGCGTTCAAGGATTATTTTTCGTCAGTATCTTCAGCAAATATTTTCTTGAAACTTTGAAGATTATCTCCAAATTTTTGATAAAATTGACGCTTTGATATTGGCTTTTTGGTGGATAGATTTTCGTATAGGGTATATGCAGTGGTTACTAAAGTTAGTGTGTTGAAATCAGCAATTTCACTAATTATTTCTTCGTCATGCCTTGAAATCATTATTATATCCTCCTGTTTATTAGTCAGTGAGTTTGTCTTTGAATGCTTCGACTAATGCGTCACTAAGCTCCTTTGAGGGAACTTTCGCCCAGATTTGTGTGGTATCGAACTTCGGATAGTAATAACGCCAGTTGTCGTATTCTTCCCTGCTGATTTCCTCGGAAGATAGCTTGTCCGCCTGTTCTTTCCAAGCGCAGAGCATTTTTGAAAGCTCGGCAGCGTCCTTACCTTTGTCCTTGTTGACTTTCAGGCAGACTTCTCCGTCTGCTTCGCTGACGGTAAGACCATAAATATCTTCAAGGGTAAATAAGGTGTGCATAAGACCGATGTAGCTGTCAATATCGGGAACATCAAGAGCCTGCGGGGAAACCTCAAGCACCTGCGCCAATGCAGCCGTTAAGTCTGCTTTTGGTTTACGGGAGCCAGTTTCGTACTGTGCCAGACGCACATCTGCGCTCCGTTCAGGAAAGCCGACAGCCGTACCAAGATATTTTTGCGTCATACCACGCAAAAGCCTAAAAAAATGTATTCTTTCGTCAATAGCCATAGTGTCTACACTCCTTGCTTATGTACTGCAATCAGTATAGCAGATATGTTTAGGGATTGTCAAGAGGAAACGAAACAAAAAAGTTTAATATTTTCTCGAAAACCTCTTGACACAAGCATATATGCTTAGTATAATAGAAAATACTAATCGGATATGCTTAATATAAACCAAATGACCGTCTGAGTAGGATACTCCGCCACGACCTTTTGATTTATTCAAGAGAGAGCGAGATAACGCCGCTGAAATGGGGGCAGGAACGATATTCGGGGAGAACGGCAACTTAAAAATCTTATGAAAGGACTGACGATATGGAAAACAAATTTATTCGTGCCGATGATGTGGCACAGGAACTAAGCGTATCAAAGCCCTATGCCTATAAGCTCATCAGAAAACTGAACGAAGAGTTGAAAGAACAGGGCTTTATTACGATTGCGGGTCGTGTAAACCGCCAGTATTTTTATGAAAGGCTCTACGGAGCAGGAAAGGAGAGTAAATAATGCCAGTATTCAAAAATGAGGACAACGGCACTTGGTATGTGATGGCGAGATATATGAACTGGAAAGGCGAACGCAAGCAGAAATGTAAGCGGGGTTTCGCCACAAAGAAAGAAGCGCAGGAATGGGAGCGAATGTTTCAGCTACAAAATTCGTCTGACCTTGATATGAGCTTTGAAGCCTTTACGGAACTGTATATCAACGATGTAAAAAACCGCCTGAAAGAAAACACTTGGCTGACAAAGGAGCATATCATTCGCACGAAGATACTGCCCTATTTCGGCAAGTTGAAAATAAGCGAGATTTCCACAAAGGAGATTATCACTTGGCAGAATGAAATGCTTGCCTACCGTGACGAGAAGAAAAAACCGTATTCACAAACCTATCTGAAAACGCTGCACAATCAGTTGTCGGCTATCTTCAATCACGCTGTACGCTATTATGAATTGCGTTCCAATCCTGCCGCAAAGGTGGGAAATATGGGAAGTGAGGAACACAAGGAAATGCTGTTTTGGACAAAGGAAGAATACAAGAAATTTTCCTATGAAATGATGGACAAACCTGTTTCCTTTTATGCCTTTGAAATGCTCTACTGGTGCGGCATTCGTGAGGGCGAATTATTAGCCTTAACCGCCGCTGATTTCAATTTTGATAAGGAAACGGTCACGATTAACAAATCCTATCAGCGTTTACACGGCGAAGATGTGATTACCACACCGAAAACAAAGAAAAGCAATCGCACAATTAAAATGCCGCATTTTCTCTGTGAGGAAATGCAGGAATATCTCGGTATGCTCTATGGTTTGAAAAAGAAAGACCGTATCTTTACGGTAACAAAAAGCTATCTTCATCACGAGATGGACAGAGGGGCGAAAGCCGCAGGCGTAAAGCGTATAAGAATTCACGATTTGCGGCACAGCCATATAAGTTTGCTGATTGATATGGGATTTTCGGCGGTAGCGATTGCTGACCGTGTAGGACACGAAAGCATTGACATCACTTATCAGTATGCACACCTGTTTCCGTCCAAACAGACGGAAATGGCAGATAGATTAGATGATTTGGGGAAAGGAGATTTTGAAAATGTCGGCTAAAAACAGAGATAACAAAAACCGTTGGAGGAATATCACGGTAGGGTTTCGGGTATCGCCCGAAGAAAACGTACTCATTAACAAGGCGGTTGCCTTATCGGGCTTGCCGAAACAGGAATACTGTTACCGCCGCTGTCTGAATCAGGATGTGGTGGTGCAGGGCAATCCGAGAGTATTTAAGGCACTTCACAAGGAACTTGCCGCCGTTCTTACAGAATTGCAAAGGATTGAAGCGGGCGAAAAAATCAATGACGAGCTGTTGAATGTGATTGAACTGATAACAGTTATCCTCGGCGGTCTGAAAGGAGAAGATGGGAATGGAGAATAAAAAAGAAATGACTACTCCAAATGTATCTGCGGCAACAGATACGGAGCAGCCGTTTCCTAAATGTACTGAACATAGTATAGCCGACTGCGATGAAAATATCAAGAGTTTTGAAGAAATGCAGAGGGAAATGCTGCGGCAGTTATCCCCCTCGTATCTCAAAACGGTATCAATGGCGGCTTTGTATGATACCGTATTTGATATACAGACGCCGCTGATTGACGGTCTGCTCCAAAGGGGAACTTACCTTTTTGTAGGCTCCCCTAAGGTAGGGAAAAGTTTTATGATGGCGCAGCTTGCTTACCATATCAGCACAGGAACGCCGCTGTGGGATTATAAGGTGCGAAAAGCAACGGTGCTTTACTTTGCTCTTGAAGATGATTACCCACGCTTGCAGAAACGATTGTTTCAGATGTTCGGTGCGGAAGAAGCAGGCGATTTATATTTTGCAACGGAGAGTAAAACGGTCAATGGCGGTTTGGAAGAACAAATCAGAGGATTTATGCAGGAACACCCCGATACAGGTTTAATAATCATAGACACCTTAAAACGTGTCCGTGAAGCTGGCGGGGCAGATTACAGTTACGCAAGCGACTATGACATTGTGGCGAGGCTCAAAGCGTTGGCGGACAGTTATAAAGTTACAATGCTTATCGTTCATCATACCCGAAAACAGAAAGCGGAAGATATTTTCGATATGATTTCGGGAACGAATGGACTGATGGGTGCGGCGGACGGAGCTTTTGTTCTCAGTAAGGAAAAGAGAACTTCCAATAATGCTACGCTCGATGTGGCGGGCAGGGATCAGCAGGATATGAAAATTCATCTTGTGAGAGATACCGAGCGTTTGGTGTGGAACTTTGAAAAATCAGAAACGGAGTTGTGGAAAGAGCCGTCTGAGCCGTTGCTCGAAAAAATTGCAGTTACTCTTTTTTCGGAAAGTAGTAGATGGGAAGGAACAGCTTCTGAACTTTGTGAAAGGCTTGGTGTGGATATAAAACCGAATGTGCTTTCACTTAGGCTTAGTATTAACGCAAGCAGGCTGTTCCGTGATTATGGTATCCGCTATCAGAACAGCCGCACGCACGATGGCAGAAAGGTTTCGCTTTGGAAAGAAACCGATGGAGCGGCGTGACAAACGGTGTCAAAGGTGACAATGTTTTGGGAGTGGCACTGGTATCTCAAACATTGTCACCATCGTCACACATTGACACCGATTAAAGTTTGGCGGAGAGTGCAGAGAGCGCCTTTTCAAAGGCGGCTCTTTGCCCCTCGGAGAGCGCAAAACCTGCTTGCAGGTTGCATTTTTGTTGGCGGAGCTGACAAAAGTGCTTTTGCGTTACTTTCGCAGAAAGTAACAAAGGCTTGCGCCTAACGGCGCAGAAAGGAGAGGAAACGATTTATGCAAAGAACGATAAGCGCAATGGTCGGGAAAGGCTCGGTCAATCATAACAGCCGTAAATTCAAAGCAGAAAATGTGAACGCTGACCGTTCCCATCTCAATATAGATTACTGCAACGAGAATATTAAAAAGGTCTATCACGAATTGTTTGATGAAGCACTGGGAAGGTACAACGCCAAGCAGACAAGAGCAGACCGAAAGATAGAAAACTACTATGAAAAAATCCGAAGCTCCAAACAGGAAAAGCCGTTCCACGAACTGATTTTGCAGATAGGCGATAAGGAAAATATGAGTGCTGAAAGTGAGAACGGACAGCTTGCAAGGCAGGTCTTAGATGAGTATTATCGTGGCTTTCAAGAGAGAAATTCACAGCTTAGAGTGTTCTCAGCGCATCTGCATATGGACGAGGCAACGCCGCACCTGCATATTGATTTTGTTCCGTTCACTACTGGCAGCAAGCGGGGATTGGATACGAGAGTATCACTCAAACAAGCGTTAGCGGCGCAGGGATTTAAGGGCGGCTCCCGCAGCGAAACAGAGTGGAATCAGTGGGTACAGTCCGAAAAAAAACAGCTTGCCGCCGTTATGGAACGATACGGAATTAAGTGGGAACGTAAAGGAACGCACGAAAAACATCTCTCTGTTTTGGATTATAAAAAGCAACAACGGACAGAGGAAATCGAGCGATTGGAAAATAAAATCACAGATAAGCAAACAGAATTTGAAACTCTTTCCAAGCGTATTGAGAACTTTGATAAGGGTACAACTGCACTCTCACAAATGCAGAGCGCACTGGAGAATGCCCCCGAATATCAGTTATCCGAACCACAAGGCTTTATGACTGCAAAAAGTTATAAGAGCAAGGTTGCCGAGCCGTTAATTAAGCGGTTGAAATCCCTCATTAAAACGCTTATGGTGCGGTGCTTTCAAGCGATTGACGATTACCAAAGGCTCAATCAGACAAACGCCAGTCTGTACCGTAGCAATGAACGGCTTAAAAGTCAAAATAGGCAGTTGACTTCCGACAATAACAGATTGAGGGAAGAAATTAAGGACTACAAGCTGCTGAGAAAGGTATTCGGCAGCAGACAGATTGACAGCCTGTTAGAACAGGCAAGACAGTCTAAACAGCGTGGCACACGCTTTAGAAATAATCAATACGAAAGGTAGGAACAGACAATGGCAAAGACAATTTTTGAAGAAATGGGCGGCACTTATGTACGGCAAGGGGATTATTTTATCCCCTGCCTTACTCTACCAGCCGAAAAAGAAAATAAGCCTATCGGCGTATGGGGGCAGAGGCACAAACGCTATCTGCGAGAGCATAAAAGAGCAATCTACACTAATCTGCTCACAAGCGGCAAGCTGAACAGCTATCTTGCTGATATTGACGAGCAGGCAGAGGAAATGTTTTTTCGGTTGGTAGAACAGATGGCGGAGCGTGAGGGCGTGACTGAACAGTTTAAAGCGGCAAATGGCTTAGAGTGGACGAGGCGAATGAATAACATTCGAGCGTGTGCGATGGAGCTTGTCAATAAGGAAATCATCTACAATTAAAGAATTATAACGCATATAACCGTAAAATTGTGGTGGGTAGGGATAAACTCCTTACCCGCTATTTTTTTACTCTCTTATCTGCTTAAACAAGGCGTTTTGACACCGAAAATCGTTATATCTCCACTTGTTTGTCGCAATCTCTTGATTTTTTGAACGGCGTTCAGTATAATATAATTGAACGTCGTTCAATAGGAGGTATAGTGTGGATAATAAAGAAGCAATCATACAGGCAACGATTAAACTCATTGAGGAAAAAGGGGAGCATTTAGAAGAAGTTACAGTCCGTGAGATATGCAAAAGAGCAGGTGTTGGATTAGGACTTGTAAATTATCATTTTGGAAACAAGGATAAACTCATCGAGCAATGTATTGAGCGTATGATAAACGGAACAGTCGAGCATTTTCAGAATATACGAGAGAAAACAGACGGTTTTACTCCTTTTGAGAAGTTGGAGTATCTCGGCAATATGACGCTTGATTTTCTGTTTGAACATTATGCCATTTCCAAAATTTCTGTTCTTACCGATATGCAGTCACCGAAAGAAAATGACAACACTTACAGAACTTATGCGGCATATCTTCCGCTTGTTGCAGCCTGCCGTCCTGACCTTGACGAAGCGGCGATAAGGCGAAAAACGCTGTATTTGATTACCGTTATGCAGCAAATGTTTCTGCGATACGAAATCATATCGCAAACATTGGGGATTGACCTTAGAAAGAGAGAAAACCGCAAGAATTTTCATACACAAGTTTTACATGATATTTTGGAGGTATAAAGAGTGAATATAACAGTGATAAACGGAACAGAAAAACACGGTGTTACCTACCGTTTGAAAGAGATGTTTTTAGCAGAGTTTAAGGATAAAGCGAATATTACAGAATACTATCTTCCGAAGGACTGTCCGAGCTTCTGTACTGGTTGCTTGAGTTGTACATTAAAGGGTGAAAGCACTTGCAAGGACGCAGAATATATTGGGAAAATTGACAAATCACTTTTGGAAGCAGACTTGATTGTAATGACATCCCCTGCCTATGTGTTTCACGCTACGGGAGCAATGAAAGCATTTCTTGACCATTTCGCTTACCGCTGGATACCGCACCGTCCTGCTCCTGAAATGTTTGGAAAGCGTGCGGTAATTATAACGCAATGCTTAGGCAGTGGAACAAAATCTGCGGCGAAAGATATGAAGCATAGTTTATCTTGGTGGGGAATTTCTAAAATCGGGATATTTACTGGTGCTTTGATGAGCGATATTGTTTGGGAAAAGCTTTCCCAAAAGAAACAAGCCGAGCTTACGGGAAAGATTCAAAAGCTATCCCGAAAGTTTGCTCATATAGATTATACAAAGCCCGCACACACAAATTTGATTACGAAATTCAAGTTTCTCGTCTGCCGTATGATGCAGCAATCCATACATCAATCAGACCCTGAATACCTTGACGGAAAGTATTGGGCGGAGCAAGGTTGGCTTGACAGCGGCAGACCGTGGAAATAATGTGGGGCAAAACGAAATCTCGGTTACTGGCAGATGTGAAAATGATAAATCAGTGAGTGATATATCAAATATTTTGCTCAAAATCAGTAAATGCAACGCAAAGTAGCAGGAAAATTCCGAATGTCATCTCTGCTTGCTTGTAATGCAAAGCACGGTTTTCTATACTTGGCGTATCAACATAAGGAGGTCACGAGAATGACATTTGCAGAAAAACTAAAATCTATCCGCAAGAAGGCAGGACTTTCGCAGGAACAGCTTGCGGAGAAGTTAGGCGTGTCAAGACAGGCGGTTACAAAATGGGAAACTGAAACAGGCATTCCCGACATTGAAAATATGATGGCTATCTCTGCCCTGTTTGACATTTCCATTGACGAGCTACTTTCCAATGAAAGAGGAATGAAAAAATCAAACGAGTATCTTTTTGAAAGCGTTACGGAATACGATATTGACGAGCCGAAACGCTATGATATGAAATTCGGTGGAGCAAAGCAATTTGTATTGTCTGGTTATGAGGGAGAGAAAATCCGTGTCCGTCTGGTATCTAATACCCTCTCTACGCTCCAGAACGATTTTAAGGTTAAAATTGACGACATCCGAAAACGGATTGATGTAGATGTAATCCGTAAAAACGGTATATCTGAAGCAACGGCAAAAGAAACTGTCAGTATTTTCGTTCAAATTCCTATACCCTATGTGGGAAAAATTGAGGGTGCTGTCAATGCGGAAACCGTAGAAATCCGCTCTTTAGATTGCGACAGTATTGAGCTTGATGTAAAGACGCCGAATATCATTCTAAACGATGTCGGCGGCACAGTAGAAATTAACTGCAATCTGGATATGAGTGTGGTTTGCAATTCCTTAAAGGGATACCTTGCAATCAATCAGGTGTCGGCAACTTCCAAAATCCATATTCCAGAGGGTGAAGTATTTACTGCTGTTACGAAGGGGATTGGAACGAGCATTTCCTATGAAAAGGACGGCAGACAGACGGAACGCTTTGACACGCCCGATGCGGAAAATGTCATAGAACTGAACGGCATTAAAAGTGAGCTTGTTATTTGCAACGATTAAAGACGAAGGAGTGTAAAAATGAATAATCTTGAAAAAATCCAAAAGACAATGAAGGTCTTTCAAACACTAACGAAGATTGTAATGGGATTCAGTTTTGTGGCGATTGCTTTTACATTAGTGGTTGGCAGCGTAAGTTTGATGGCAGATAAACTTCCATTTGGCGAGCTTCTGCAAAGGTTACTTATAGAAGCTGACAGAACGATTGACAATCGTGAAATAGGAATAGCCCTGCTCTGTGAAAGCGTGGTTTTGGTTTTCGGAGCGATTGAAGCTATTTGTGTTTGTAGATATTTTAAGTTGGAACTGAGCGAGGGAACACCTTTTACTGAAACAGGAGCAAAAAGCATAACGAAGCTCGGAATACTCTTTATTGTTGTAGATGTTTTATCAGCAGCATTTTCCTCTGCGATGGAAAAGTTTGCATTTATATCAGAACGGATGGATAACGGCGGTGGCATTGGTATCGGCATTTGCTTGATTTTACTTGCAATGGTTGTTCGCTACGGTGCGGAATTGGAGCAACGAGGCAGAGCAAAGTAACGCAGGAGGATTTCTATGGAAGATAGTAAATGGATACTCTGCCCTGTCTGCGGAAACAAAACGAGATTGCAGCTACGGGCAGATACGGAACTGAAAAATTTCCCGCTCTACTGCCCGAAATGCAAGCAGGAAAGTTTGATTAACGCAAAGGATTTGCAGGTAACGGTTATTAAAGGATTTGGAGCAAAAATACATAGCTGAATAGCAAAGCGACAAAATCTAATTTGTTGAATTTATGAATATAAGGAATTGATAGAATATGAATTATATAATTCGAGAGATTAAGGAAGAAGAGTATCCAATATTATCAGATTTTCTGTATGAAGCAATTTTTATTCCAGAGAGTATGGAAAAGCCGCCAAAGGCTATCATTGAACAGTCGGAGTTGCAAGTATATATTGCCGATTTTGGAAAAGAAGATGATTGGTGCTTAGTTGCGGAAGTAAAAGGAAAAATTGTAGGTGCGGTGTGGGGGCGTATTATGAATGATTACGGGCATATTGACGATGAAACACCGTCGCTTGCCATATCACTTTATGGCGAATATAGACATTTAGGCATTGGTACAGCACTTATGAAAGCTATATTGCACCTTTTAAAAGAAAAGGGATATAAACAGACATCTTTATCTGTCCAGAAAGAAAACTATGCAGTTAATATGTACCAAAAGATAGGTTTTAAGGTGGTAAGCGAAACGGAAGAAGAATATATAATGGTTTGTGAATTACAGTAAATTGGCGGTTTGAACTATTGATTTTCTAAGCAAAATCGCTTATAATATAACATGAAACATATTGCTATTATCCGCAGTTACAGAGCGAGTGTTATCAACCCCGATAACAAATTGATAACATTAGCCCATATAGGCAGGATAATATGGATATATCAAATAATCAAAAGCGCCACGAATACGACAGAGAATAATCTCTAAACAAAATTGATTAGGATTTGTCGAGTGGGAGTAAAAAAGAAAAGCCGAAAAACCCTGTAATATCAAGGCTTTTCGGACTTCGACCACCGCTTCTGATAAGGTTTTGATAAGAATCCGCTTGAACGCCATTATTCTGCGTTACAAGTGGCTTGTGAGTAAAGAGTAATTCTTGATGGCTCACAAAATACCCATATTAATATTTTAGCCCGTACTGATGGGATGTCAGTACGGGCTTTTTGTCGTTCATTTTTCGGTGGTATCTGTAAACAGTTTGTGAACTTTACAGAAAAATGGTCGCCAACAGGTTCCGTCAAGAGTTATGCGCAAAATTGTTTGCAGGCTCCG